>JAEEGH010004389.1_pt1 | contig 36246 bp, 40 predicted proteins | sample 9134181 | NCBI WGS metagenome assembly JAEEGH01 (sample SAMN16246544, study PRJNA631951) | gut metagenome | biome: gut microbiome; feature: rumen; material: DP-attached | host: Bos | place: Iran: Karaj | collected 2018-10
TGGTATCGGAAGAAGAAGTAGACCTTTCGATCCTCGCTAAAGTCGGAAGTGCTGTTTCATGGATATTTATTCCTCTCGGCTGGGGCAACTGGCAGGCAGCCGTTGCCTCAATCACCGGGCTTGTCGCAAAGGAAAACATCGTCGGCACAATGGGCGTTTTATACGGCGGCGGAGAGTTAAGCACATATCAGATGCTTGCTACGAAGTTTAACGGAATTTCCGGTATGTCATTTCTCGTATTCAACTTACTCTGCGCACCCTGCTTCGCAGCAATCGGCGCTATCAAGAGAGAGATGAACAACGCAAAATGGACCTGGTTTGCAATCGGCTGGCAGTGCGGATTTGCTTATGTAATCGCACTTATGATCTACCAGTTCGGCAGCATCTTTACTGGAAACTTAAATATCTTCGGACTTATCGTATCAGTCCTCTTACTCGGATTTATGGTTTACATGCTCTTCTTTAAGAAGTATCATGAAGCTATAAAGAGAAATTAAAGGAGATAATCCATGACCTGGATTTTAACCAATATTTGGACTATAGTCGTTGCACTAATCCTTATAGCAATTGTGACGTTAATTATAATAAAGCTCATAAAAGACAAGAAAAAAGGCAAGTCATCCTGCGGTTGTAACTGCGGGAGCTGCCCAATGAGCGGGTCATGTAAAAGTGCTCATAAATGAGCCATTTGGGGACGGTTCTATTTTGGCCTTTTTTACCAAAACGGAACCGTCCCCGTTTGGCCTTTTTTACCACCTGGGGACACATCTCGCTTTAGCAAAGAAAAACGGGTGCCTGACACGCTTTCGCAAGTCAGGCACCCATTGTAATTGGTGTTCTTTTTCTTACTGTCCTATCTTCTCCGGATCAAATTCTTCGGCGCATTTTGCGTATGTAAAACGCTTAATCTTTGCAGCCACTTCATTATCAATCTTCTGAACGGCGTCTTTTTTGGGAGCGCCGGTGTAATAACCCTGAACGAGATTTACACCTAAATCTATGACGGTACGAAGTTCTTCTTCGGTTTCAACACCTTCTGCAATTACAGATATATTGCTCTTGGATGCGTATGAAATAATATTCTTTACGAAGTGACGCTTCTGTGCGCTTGTATTGATTTCGTGGATTAAACCGTAATCGATTTTGACATATCTCGGATTGTATCTGATGAGGTTATTAACATTCGAATAACCGCTGCCGTAATCGTCCAAAGCGATTTCGATGTAAAGATTAAGATAATCTTCTTTGCGCTTGTTAAGCAGTGCCTCGTCTTTAAATTCGGAGATTTCATTGTACTCAACTACAATACGTCCGAGGTGTCTCTTAAATCTTGCAAACAGATCTTCCTCGTCTTTTCCTTCAAGCTGGTGAGCGGGCAAACTGTTGATGAAAACTTTCTTTGAAATAAACTTCATCGGATTGTTTTCCATGCAGTCGATAACGCCGTTAAACGAAGTTTTTTCAATATCGTAGAGCCTGTCAAGAGAAGCTGCGCATTTAAGGATTTCACTGGGCGTTAATTCTATATCGCCTTCATATCTCATCAGTGCTTCATAGCCGAAGATTTCGCCGTCGCTTACCTTTACGATGGGCTGGAAGAAATATGATAAAAGATTGTTGTCTAAAATCTTTTCAACTTCCTTGCATTTAAGCTTTTCTTCTTTTGAAAGCTCGGACAGAACGATTTCTTTCTGGCTCTTTAATTTCTTATTGTGGTTCTTTGCATTGACAACCTTGTTGATGATGCTGTCAAGATCCGGCATTTTATCAAGACGTACGGTTACGATATCATTGTGTAAGAGTGCTCTGTGCTCCTTGCCTGTCGCATCATGGAAGAGGATACCGTTTTCGGGAATCTCTGCCAGGAATTCCTTATATCTCTTCTCACAGTCCGAATGAACGATACCTACGAGGAATTCGTCATTTGTTAATCTAGCGCAGATTTCACGCTCGTAAGTGTGAGTAGATACAAATTTAGCAAGCGCCTGAATAGCCGAATCGCCGGTAAAACGATTGTACTTTTCATTGATGCTTGAAAGTTTGTCGATATCGATTGCAATAATGGCAACGGAGCGGCCGTTTTTAATATTGTCTTCGCAAAGAATCGAGAGTCCTTCACGGAAGCCCTGATAATTGAAAAGACCGGTCTGTCTGTCACGAATCTGCTGTGCCTTAATCTGGTCAATTAACATCGTGAGGGCTTTCTGACGGTAAAAAGCTTCTATGCCTTCGTTGACGTTTTTAAGCCAGGAACGATAAATCTCCGTATAAAAACGGATTTCCCTGCCGTAGTTTATAACCGCATATCCGAAGCATCTGTCGTCAAAGAAAAGAGGAGTGAAAATAAATGTGGTCGGATAGTCTCTTTCCTCGTTTAACTCAGGCAGCATATCGATTGAATCAAATTTCCTCGAGTAATCCACAGCGCCCGAATTGTCGGCATCGGGATCGCCGTCAACCTTAATTACGGTATGTATTTTGTCTCCGTATCCCTCGCGTCTTGCAAGCGGCCCTATAAAAGAATAGGGATCGGTAAAATTGTCGTTTAAGCAGATATAAAAATTCTCAAACGGACGAACCTGATAAGAGTAGGATGCGATGGTTTTGAAAAACTCCATATAATCCGTCTGACATAAAAGATCTTCACTGAAATGATTGAAATCGGAACGGAAACTTACCTCCGAATGATCCGTCTCCCAGGATTCGCGGTTGATGCATTTGTAAGTGGGTTTGAAATTCTTACAGCCGCAGCTTCCGCCTATAAAAATATCCGTGTTTAAATCAGGCTCTATCGTTGGTTCTTTGGTAACCGCTGCATGAAGCTTCGCAAAACAGAGTTCTCCGCATTTGTCCGCAGGAATTTCCGCAGATGTGATTGGAACGGGAGAGGTCTGACCTTCGCTCGTTAAGTCATACGCCGCGATGGCAATATCGTCGGGTATCTTAAAACCGTTCTTTGAAAGCGTGGCCGCGAGACCTATGGCCATATATTCGTTCGCACACATTACCGCTTCAGGCATATCGTCCTTATTTTCCAGGAGTTTTTTCGCAAACTCGTCGCCCGTATTGTACCAGTAATCTCCGTGGAAAATACGGTCGTTACGGATAGGAAGATGGTGCGATTTTAACGCGTTTAAATATGCGTTGAAACGCTGTATCGAATGAGGATGTCCCACCTTACCGCCCAGGAACGCAATATCCTTATATCCGTGATCGTCTATAAGATGATTCATGATTTTAAGAATCGGCGTATAGTGGTCAATCAGTATATAATCAAATTCTTCGGTCTCTCTGTCTATAACGAACACGGGACCGTCAAATTCATTTTTGACTCTTTTAAGAAGTTTTTTATCAAAATCGGGTGTGAGAATGGTGTCGAGCAGAATGACAACGGCATCAAAGCCCGCAAGGTTTGCGAGCGAATAGATATTGGAATCACCGACGTTTCTTAAATCGGTTTCCTGGTATTTCTGATACATGGAAAAAATACATATATCATAATCATGCGCATATGCTTCTTTGGTAAAAGCGCGCATGAATCTGTTTTGTGTTTTTTCTTCAAGCTGTGCCAAAAGCACACAAATTCTTTTTCTCATAAAAACACATCCCCCAACCACTTCTATTTTACTACAAAATTACTGAAATCTCAAAGGGTTTTTCTTTTCAAATTGGTGAAAATGTGGTATATTTATACAGGATTTGTTCCAATATTTCTTTCGTGTAAAAGGAGAATAAAATGAGCAAGGCAATTAAGATTACAGCTATAATTTCGTTTGTATTTCAGATTTTGTATATTCTTGTGGGAAGATTAATCATTCCTGTCATAAGCGGTATTATTACCAGCAACCGTACACTTTCTTACACAAGTGAACCTGTAAAAATGCTTCTTATAGCATTTGGATTTTACTTTGGTATGCTGATAATCGGATTTATTGTTCCCGTTCTTTATCTGGTATTTATGATTGGCATGATTGCAGCATCAAAGACAGCCAAGACAGGAATAGCGGTTGAGGTACTCGGAATCGTTGTATTAAGTTTTGTATTACCGATTCTTTCAACTCTTTTCTCAATAATTGCATTTCCTGTTATGACCAGAATGCTTTTAAACTGGGGCAGCATGGATGCATATTCAATTTACTCCACCATGAATACATCCGGAGGAGTATTGGGAATTCTTTCAACAGTTTCTCTGGTTCTTATGATTATATCTTTCTCATTCTCAATTTGCAGAAAGAAATGGGTTCCTTTAGAGGAGTTCACAGAGGGAGCAGAATAGTTCCCTTAAAGGGGGTTACAATGTCAAAAATAGTAGTTGTGTTTCCGGGCATAGGTTATACAAGCGACAAACCTCTGTTATACTATGCCCAGAAAGTGGCTGAAAAGTGCGGATACGACGAGAGCCGCGTGCTCGAATACGATTTTTCGTACAAAAACAGTCTCAAGCAGGATAGGGAAACCTACAGAAGGGCCTGCAACAGAGTCGTAAAATTCACAGAGGAAAACCTTAAAGGCATAGACTGGATGAGTTACGACAAGATACTTTTCATATCGAAAAGCATCGGTACTATTGCTGCGGCCTCTTTTGAATACGATCTTGCAAGATTCTTCAACAAGGACAGATCACCGTTTGTTCTTCCGCCGCTTAAACAGATAATGTTTACGCCGCTTGAAGAAACTTTTAAATACCCTGTTCAGAATGCACTGGGCTTCTGCGGAACAGCCGATACCTGGAGCAGATTAGACAGAATACAAAAAGCAGCAATTAAGCAGTATATTCCGATTACGGTTTACGAAAACGCTAATCATTCCCTCGAGACGGGCAATATGAGCGAAGATCTTAAAAACATGGCGGAAATAATGGCTCTTTGCGAACAATTTCTTAAATCATAGTCTGAAACTAAAAATGAGGGGACTGAAATGCTTTTAGAACAGGTTTTAAGCGGACTCGCCATTGCACTCAATGTGATAGGCCTGATGATATGTCTTTTTGATTACATCAAGCGCCCTACAAAAACAGCTGTTTTTGCAATCGTGTATCTGCTTTCAACACTTCTTTCAAACTATTACTGGGGAGTTTATGTGGCCGTAATGGACGATTATCCGAATGTGTCGTCCTTCTTATCCTATGTCGGCTGGAATGCGGCTTTTCTTGTTCTGACCATTCTCCTTATTTTTTTGATGACCAAAGACAGGATCAGATATTTCAACCCTCTTTGCCTCATTCCGATTCCTTTAAATATAGTTCAGCTTTTCATGTATCTTCAGTACGGCGGATATTTTAACAATATCTGGCAGGTTGTGCTTTCCACGTTTATTTCATGCGTCAGCATAAACCATATCCTCCGTTATATTTTCAAACGTAAAAAAATCGAAAATATGCGCAAACCGTATATTGAATACGTTTTGCTTTTTATGATGTTATTTGAATATGTTTCATGGACCGCATCCTGCTTTACATGGTCCACGGAAGCAATTGACCCGTACACATATGCTACAATACTCTGTTCCATCGGATATATTCTTCTTCCGCTTTCCGCTATCAAAACTTACTATACCGGCAAAGTGGAAATCGACGAGTCCAGAAAGGCTTCAAGAAATATATTCGTTATGATGTATGTCATATTCATTACAACCACATGTATCGGCGGATGTTTGCTCGCAGTATGGATGAGAGACACATTAAACAACGGCATCGGACAGATCGGCGATAAGGACCCGTTCAGCGTTATCGCGGTAATGCTTTTCGTAGTTTCGGTTGTTATCATTCTTTTTACGGCGACAATTATCTTAGTTGTAAGCTCGGATCAGAAATCTTACGAAAGCCGTAAACTTCGTATAGAGAAAAAAGACGCGGAAAAATCCAATGCCGCAAAGAGCGAATTCCTTGCGAACATGTCGCATGAAATCAGAACTCCGATTAATGCGGTACTCGGAATGAATGAGATGATTTTACGAGAAAGTCTTGAGGCAAGAGATATGCTTCCCGAGGAGAGAGAAGAGATTATAAAAATATTCTCAGACATCTGCAATTACTCGGGCAACATCGAGAGTGCGGGCAACAATCTTTTATCCATCATCAACGATATTCTCGACTTCTCCAAAATTGAAGCCGGTAAGATGGAAATAGCGGAAAGCAACTACAAATTAAGCTCCGTGCTTAACGACGTCAGCAATATGATTTCGTTTAAGGCGAAGAGCAAAGGCATAGAATATATCGTGGATGTCGATGAGACGCTTCCTGACGGCCTATACGGCGATGAAATCCGCGTACGCCAGATAATCACCAACCTTTTAAACAACGCCGTAAAATACACGCAGAAAGGCACTATATGGCTCAGTGTAAACGAGCGTAAGGGTGAGGACGACAAATCAACCAATTTAATCGTAAAAGTAAAAGACACCGGTATCGGTATCAAGAAAGAAGATATATCGAAACTCTTCAGAAAATTCGAAAGAGTCGATATGCAGAATAACAGCACGGTTGAAGGCACAGGTCTTGGTCTTGCAATTACCGGAAGCCTCCTTGATATGATGGGCGGCGAAATAAGTGTCGAGAGTGAATACGGCAAAGGCTCCGAATTCATTGTTTCGATTCCTCAGAAAATCGTCTCCGAAGAACCCATCGGAAACTTCCGCGAGAAGTTCGAAAAGAGCATCAGCGAGCTTAAGGCACCCAAGGAAAACTTCCATGCGCCCAACGCAAGCATTCTTATCGTCGACGATACAGTGATGAACTTAACGGTTGCAAGAGGACTTCTCAAAAAGACCAGAGTAATAATCGATACCGCAATGAGCGGCGAAGAATCGATAGAACTTGCCAAGGAAAAAGCCTACGACTTAATCTTAATGGATCAGCGTATGCCGAGTATGGACGGTATCACTGCGATGCATCACATAAAAGAAGACGGCAACGGCTTAAATGCAGGCACACCCGTTATCTGCCTTACAGCCGATGCGGTTAGCGGCGCGAGAGAAAAGTACTTGTCCGAAGGCTTCGAGGATTACATCACCAAGCCCATCGACAGCAGGGCTCTGCTTGACGCACTCCTTAAATACCTGCCTAAAGACAAGATAAAAATTGTGGAAACAAAGCAGGTCGAAAAACCCGTCGAAGTAGTTTGCGAAAATTCATTTGAAAGCAAGCTGATTGATAAAAAAGTCGGTCTCGGATACTGCAACGGCGATAAGGAATTTTATGAGACACTCCTTTCCGAATATGTGAGCGAATCAAAGGATAAAGCACACCTCATAAAAGAAACCTATGACAATAAAGACTGGAACAATTACGGTATCTACGTGCATTCGTTAAAGAGCACATCAAAGATGATCGGTGCAACGGAACTTTCCGAAATTGCAGCAGAGCTTGAAGCGGCAGCAGGCAAGGAAGATGTTGCCACAATTGATGCTAAGCAGGATAAGATGTGCAGTCTGTATGAAGATGTCTTAAAAGAAATAACAGATAAGTTTGGAATTAAGCAAACGGATAATTCTAACGAAGACATAATGGAGTTTATGCCGGAGTAATATATGTTAAAAATCGTCAGAAACGACATTACAAAAATGAATACCGAAGCCATCGTAAACACCGCCAACGACCATCCTACGGTCGGCTCAGGCTGTGATTCTGCGGTCTATAAGGCAGCAGGCTTTGATGAGCTTCTTAATTACAGAAAAGAGAAAATCGGCTTCGTAAAAGAAGGCGATGTATTCATTACGCCCGGATTTAATCTTCTGGCTAAATATATTATCCATGCGGTAAGTCCTCATTTTACGGATGAAGATGAGACCGAAAAACTGGTCAGAAACTGCTATAAAAAGAGCCTCGAACTGGCTAAGAAAAACAACATAAAATCAATTGCTTTTCCCCTTATTGCCACAGGAAGTTTCGGCTTCCCCAAAGAAGCAGGACTTAGGGCAGCGCTTGATGAAATTAACACATTTCTTCTTAAGGAAGATATGGAAGTTTATATTGTTGTGTTCGATCCCGAATCAACAACACTTTCCGCAAAAATCTCCGCAAGACTCGAAGAATACATAGACGAGAATTATGTAGAAGAAAAGACTGATGAAGAGTATTCGGACAGATTCCTGGGCAATGCTGCTTACAGCATAAGACGTCAAGAGCCCGCAGAAGATTTTGACGAATCAGATATTCGTGAGAGACATTTTGAAGGTTCTGCAGGAAGAGGCTTCAGAATGGATTCAATTCTTCCAATGGGAGAGATGTCGGCCAAGCCTTTGAAGAAAGAGCACGGCCATAAATTAGGCAGGAAAGCCAAAGAGTCAGAGCCTTTCTATGCAGGAGAAATTCTAGCTGATGTTTGTGAAGTAGAGCCTGCGGAAAAAGGCGAACAATATCTGGATGATTATGGATTAACAGATGCTGCCAGAGCCGAAATAAAAAAGCGTCTTGAACATATGTCCGATACTTTTTCGGAATATCTTATGTTTTTGATAAGTGAGAAAAATCTTGATAATATCGAAGTTTATAATGCTTCCGGTATAGGCAAAAAAACATTTTCAAAAATAAAAAACAATGCTGATTATCATCCCAAGAAATTAACGGCACTCTGCCTTTGTATAGGCGCAAAACTGAATATGGATCAGTCTAAGGATTTACTTCAGAAAGCCGGATATGCTTTTTCAAATTCGGATTTGATTGATGTTATTTTCAGTTTCTTTATTGAGAAAGAGATATATGATATCGTTGAAGTTGCGCTTGAACTTGAGGAGCATGGATTAAGGATTATTCTGAAAGAAGACTAGTCTCGAGTAGGGTAAAATACAACTTTTCTAAGGTCGCTTTTTAGCGGCCTTTTTTGCATTAAAACTTTTTATGAAGTAAAAAAAGAGGTCATTTTTTATATAATAGAGTTATTTTTTTTAATTGACATTAGGGGATAAATCCCCTAGAATTAAATAAAGAAATGATATACATAAATGGAGATTATTATGTTTCATAGAGCTTTAGATTTGAAATTTCAAAATGGAACTGTAGTTGAAGTAACTTTCCAAGATGGAAAGGTTAAACAATATGATATGATGACACTTTCAAAAAAATATCCTCAAATTTCTGCACTTAAAGATAGAGATTTGTTTCTAAGTGGTCGTTTAATGGGGTATTACGGAATAATCTGGAATGATGAAATAGATATTGAAACTGAAACAATTTATGAGTATGGAAAAACAGTTCGTTCTGAATGGCCGGCAGCAAATATTATGGTTGGTTATGCGGTAGCATTGGCAAGAGCGGATAAAGGTCTTTCACAAACGGATTTATCGAAAGCAACAGGAATAGATCAGTCTGATTTATCAAAGATTGAACGTGGTGTTGCAAACCCATCAGTAAATACTTTGAATCGAATTGCAGATGCGTTGGACACGAAACTGGTTATAACTTTTAAGTAACAAATACGATTATAAAAATGAGTGGAATAATTGATATATCACAATTAAATACTCCACCGGAAAAACATGAGCTTGAAACAGCAAAATTTTTTTCGGATATGGGCAAAGATATAGTTTTTCTCAGACCGAGTAGTATTCCCAATACATATACTCCGGATATTCTTATGGATGGCATTGAATGGGAAATGAAAAATCCTATAGGAAACAGTAAGAGAACAATAGAAGCATGTTTTAGAAAAGCAGTAAAGCAATCTAAATATATTATTTTTGATTTAAGAAGAATTCAATTATCGGAAAACCAATGCATATCAAATTTGGAAAAAGAGTTTAAAGCGAGAAAATATATGAAAAGAATGTATATAATAACAAAAGATGGGCAACTATTTGTATATCCACAAAAATAAAATATAATTGACAATTACTAAATAAATGCTATTATAATACCTAGATAGAGTTCGACCCATTGCTGGAATTAGCGAAGGGCCCAGAACTCTTTTCTTTTGAAATTTCCAAGGTCGCTTTTCATGCGACCTTTTTTATTTTTTCTTTTTGTATAATGACCTCACAAAGTAAACAAAACACACTTTTAAGGAGGTATTCATTATGAGAAAGGATTTAACAGAAGTTGTATTTATTTTAGACAAGAGCGGTTCAATGAGCGGACTTGAATCAGATACTATCGGGGGCTTTAACTCACTTATAGAAAAGCAGAAAAAGGAAGAGGGAGAAGCACTTATCTCCGTGGTACTTTTCAACGACGATTCAAATGTAATCTACGACAGAGTTCCGATTGACAAGGTGGAGCCGATGAACGACAAGCAGTATTTTGTAGGCGGATGCACTGCGCTTCTTGATGCAATCGGCGGAGCAATCCATCACATCGGAAACGTACACAAATACGCAAGAGAAGAAGACAGACCGGAGAAGACTTTATTTATCATCACAACCGACGGAATGGAAAATTCTTCACACAAGTACACCTACGACAAGGTTAAAAAGCTCGTTGAAAAGCAGAAAGAAACCTACGGCTGGGAGTTCTTATTCCTCGGCGCAAACATCGATGCAATAGACGTGGCGGGAAGATTCGGTATCAAAGCAGACAGAGCGGTTAATTACGAATGCGACGAAATCGGAACCAGACATAATTTCGCATGCCTTGACAAGATGGTTACAGGCGCCAGACGTGCCAAAGGAAAGGGAGCTATGGGAAAGGCAATGGCAGAGTGCTGCGCGGAAATTAATCTCGATTACGAGGCCAGACACAATAAATAACATTTTTTGACAAATAGGTGTATAATGAAAGAAGGTGGGAGAGATATAATGTATTTTATGTAGAGGGTATGTTCTATGAAACAGAAAATGACTTTGAAACAGTGGAGGAAGTCCCTGCATCTTACTCAGGCCGAAGCAGGGAAGCTGATCGGAGTCGGAGCTACCACAATCTGCGCTTGGGAAACAGGCAAGACAACGGTAACGATTCCGAAACTTAAAAAAATCATGGAAGCATACGGAATAGAGGATTTAAGCCAGATTGACGTAGGCGAGAACAAATTCTGGAATGCTCACAAACCCAAATAACAGACTTAAAAACAAATCGTAAAAGTCCCGAAGAATTATATTTCTTTGGGACTTTTTATGATACAATAAAAGAGGTTGATTTAATGCATCTTTTATGAGTAAAAAGGGAGAAAATAATGAAAATAGAAGCAATTAACTGTCAGTCGTGCGGCGGCACACTTAAAGTAAACAGTTCGGTCTGCGTATGCGAATTCTGCGGTGTGACCAACATTATCTGTGGCGAAACCGGCAAATACATTGATGCGCTTAACAGAGCCAACAGATTAAGACAGCAGTGCGAATTTGACAGGGCGTTTGAAATATATGAGGAAATCTTAGAGACAAATCCTCCTTTTGCGGATATTTTATGGTCCGAAACCCTCTGCGATTACGGTATCGAATATGTCGAAGATCCTTTGACAAGCAAATATCTGCCGACTCTACACAGAATCAAAGACGAAAGTATTTTGGCGTCTCCGTATTATGTGGAAGCGATTGAACTCTGCGATGATGAACAGAGAGAGAAACTTCAAAAATGCGCCGAGGAAATCTATCAGATTCAGTCCGAATATCTTAACATTGCAGCCAACGAAAAGCCCTACGATGTTTTCATCTGCTACAAGGAAACCGACAACGGCAAGCAGACCTATGATTCCGAAGTCGGAATGAAACTGTACGAAAAACTCACGACACTTGGCTACAAAGTATTCTTCTCAAGAATTACCCTAAAAGACAAGCTCGGCATCGAATTCGAGCCGTATATTTTCGCGGCCTTAAAGAGTGCGCCTGTAATGGTTGTAATCGGTACAAAGCCCGAATACTTCGAGGCCACATGGGTTAAGAACGAGTGGAGCAGATTTTTACGATTAAAAGAAAAAGATCCGAAGAAACAGATATTCTTTGCGTGTGACGACGTTAAGGATCTGCCGAAGGCATTTGCAAGAAAGCAGGCACAGATACTGGAGAATGAAGAATCCATAGATAATCTTGTAAACAATATAAAGAAAAGATTTCCGGCTTCCGGCTCGGTCGATGATGAGGCGAGAGAAGCTGCCAGCAATCGCAAGAAGGTTAAATGTCCGTACTGCGGCAGAATGCAGGAGAAAAATCTTTATGGCTGTATTTACTGCCACAAGAAGTTTTAGGGGCGTATTTTTCCCTAAATGTGCAAATACATTAATGTAATGCACGCAAGTATCCATATATTTAAAACCGAATCCATAGGATAATGGTATAAAGGCAAAAAGGTTCGCCTAATCATTTTTAAAGGAGGGTGTTGATATGGATAATACTACTATTAATAACCTTAAAAGAATTAACTACGAATTACCGGACGATTACAACAGCATAGCTTTTTACAACGATATTTTGGAAGATCTTTTAAACGCTGTAGAAGCATCAAAAGATATACTTAAAAACTATTCTGCTACAGACAGCTACAGCAGATTCAAAGAAAGATTAAACAAAATCATTACAGCATCGGAAAGAATGGATTCAAGCTTTGATGAATATTCGCTTGATTTTAAGAGGGATTTGGTGGATACCATCAACGACGAATTTGAGCTTATCAACGGTATGCTTGAAGCACATTTTGTAAAAATGGGTAAGCTGTATGAATTCTGGAAATATGATTTCAACAAGGCCGATATTTACAGAGCTTCCAGACATCAGCTTTTGTTTAGTCCTGTGGACGGTTCACTGCTTCCTATCAAGGATAAAATGCGTCTGACGGATTAAGTTTTATGGGTAAAATGAGGGGTAAGTTTTATGAAGAGAAAAAAATTAAAAACATCCAAAGGCAGCATTGTCTACTGGACGAATGAAAAGAAAGCCGACGATGTTCCGCAGCTGGTATTTTTGCCCGGTTTAACCGCGGATCACAGACTGTTTATCAAGCAGATCCAGTACTTTCAGTATGATTATTCGGTGCTTGTATGGGACGCTCCGGGACATGCGTTTTCCTATCCGTTTGAAATGGATTTTACGCTCGAAGACAAGGCAAAGTGGTTAGACGAAATCCTCATAAAAGAAGGGTATGACCATCCGATCATCATCGGCCAGTCCATGGGCGGATATGTAGGCCAGATGTATGCAGAACTTTTCCCGGGAAAACTGGCAGGCTTTATCATCATCGATTCTGCGCCTATTCAGAGAAAATACTACAAAGAATGGGAAATCAAATCGCTTGAACATACAGAACTTATGTACAGATTATATCCCTGGAAACTTTTGCTTCGCCACGGTACGGACGGCGTTGCAACCTCGCGTTACGGCAGAGGCTGCATGTACAGAATGATGCTCACATACGATAAGGACCAGGCCAGATATGCAAAGCTTGCAGGCCACGGATTTTATATCGTAGCGCAGGCAATCAGGGCAGACTTGCCTTACGAAATCACATGTCCGGCTCTTTTAATCTGCGGTACAAAAGACCACGCAGGTTTTACGAAGAAATACAATGAAGTATGGGCAGAACAGTCCGGTATTCCCATCGAATGGATCGAGGGCGCGGGACATAATTCAAACACAGACAATCCTGAAGAAGTTAATAACATAATCGAAAACTTCATTTCTGCGCATTGTTAGTAAACAGTTGATTATATTCATTAGAGACTTTCTTAGGAGAGTCTCTTTTTTTATACATAAATAAACGATATTTGATCTTGATAAAACATTGCAAATGTAATGAGATAGCAATATAATGTAAGTATAAAACATTACAAAGGAGTGATTCATATGTCAAGTACTATTCAAATCAGAGTAGATGATGAATTAAAAACTAAATCAGATAACCTTTTTAAGGAATTGGGCACGGATACTACTTCGGCTATTAGAATGTTTTTGACACAGGCCGTTGCAAATAATGGATTCCCTTTTGAAATTAAAAGAGTACCTGCTTCTCCTTATACAGTAATGTCAGAGGAAGAAATGCTTAAAAAGCTTGAAACATCAAGAAAACATGCGAAACAAGGAAAACTTAAGGATGCGGATGATGTAATATCCGAAATGAGGAAGAAGTATGGATTATAAAGTTGTAATTACATCAGATGCGGAAGAAGATTTGGAAGAAATACGGATACAGGCGAATTAATTTTTTGTCGCATAATTATTTTATGATGTATCGTTTAGAAGGTAATGTTGCTGTTGTGGATAATATTTTTCACGATTTGCAGGATTATGAAAATAAAATGATGTAAAAGGATATGATGGTTTAGTTTTTCATCATAAAAGAAAAAAGATGATTTCGTTAAATGATTATTTATATAACGGTGATACAGTGGTAAAAATTCTGCACAGATACTGGCAGGATTTAAAAGCGGATGCAATAGAAAACGGAAACGGAATAGACCTTGCACACAGTAATTGTATACTGCAGATGATAGAGCTCCTTGAGCACAATGATTTCCTTACATCGCAGGCTCAGCAGATAAGAGAGTTTTATAAATTCTTAGCAGACAAATATCCGTTTTTGGCATTTACTTTTAAGGGCAGAATAAAATCTGTCATAAGACTCGAAGAAAAGATAAACGGAAATATCGTCGAGTACATCTATGATTACTATACATCGACCGGAAAATTTCCGTCAGAAAGCGAGATAAAAAACCGCATCGGAAGGATAAAAGATCTGATTGCATATCGTATAGTTATTTCGATGCCTGCGTGCCACTTAAAGCCCGGAGACAACAAAGAAGAAATAGAACTTAAGTACCTGTACGAAATAGCAAATGCACTTCCTGAATTCCTTGAGGAGAGAGGGTTTGAGCCGCAGCTTTCGGGTAAGGATGATTTCAGTTTAAGAATCGATGAAAAGTGCAGACAGTATTACAGGGATTATATCCAGAAGCCGAATATTTACGGCTACAGATCGCTTCACATTGCATTCTTTGATAACGCATCAAGGAGCAATATCGAAGTGCAGCTTAGAACAAAAGAAATGGATGATATGGCGGAAATCGGACCTGCAAACCATTTAGGTTACGAGAAAAGGCAGGAAGAGGAACGTGCGAGAAGAGAAGAAATTCCTGTCGGCGAAAACAAGTTTTTCGATGATGCGTATGAGAGAGGCATGAAACTGCAGCAGCTTGAGTTAAACAAGGTTGACGTCAATATGTTTGGTGCAATAGACAACAGCCTCGTAAACGACGGATGCGGGCTCTATAGAGGCAGATTAATTCAGCCGTACGAGCATCTCTCGAGATTCCAGAATGACCTTGTTTAAATAAATTAATAGTGATATACTTTATGCATAAAGGCAAAGAAGTCTGAAATAACAGATGTCTTTGCCCTTTTTTATTTCTTTTAGGAGGGGTACTATGGCAGCATTTGACAGAGTGTTATCGGGAATTCCCGAGATGGATAAAAGATTCGACAATATACGTCTCGGAGACAATGTTGTATGGAGAGTGGACGATCTCGAAGACTTCAAGCTTTTCGTGAAGCCTTATGTAGAACAGGCCATAAAAGATAAGAGAAATCTTATCTATATTCGTTTTGCGTCGCACGAGCCTTTCTTCGAAGAGATGGAGGGGTTAAAGATCGTAAATGTAGAACTCTCGCACAGGTTTGAAACATTCACCGTGGCGATACACGAACTCATCGAAAAAGAAGGAAGAGACGCCTTCTATGTATTCGACTGCCTTTCAGAACTTCAGACCGCATGGGCGACAGACCTTATGATGGGCAACTTTTTCCAGGTTACCTGTCCGTTCCTTTTTATCCTCGATACGGTCGCATTCTTCCCTCTTATCAGAGGCAAACACTCCTTTAATGCCATAGCCAAAATCAGAGATACCACGCAGCTTTTCCTCGACGTTTATTCGGATAAAACCAATGTGTATGTAAGACCGGACAAGGTTTGGAACAGATACTCGGAGACCATGTTTTTACCGCACCTTTATGTGCCTGAAACAGGTGTATTTGAGCCGATTTTAGACGGCGTAAAAGCAAGTCACTTTTACCAGATATTAGGCAACGAAGCGCTTAATTCGGACCGTGGCAATAAGGACAGCTGGGACAGGTTTTTTGAAATGACCGAGACCATGTACGAGAACGGAATGGATGTAACGGAACAGTGTGCGCGAATGTGTAATATCATGATGTCGCGTGATGAAAGACTCCGTGTGATGATAAAAGAAAATTTCAAACCCGAGGATTACTTTAACGTCAAAAAACGAATGATCGGTACCGGAATGATAGGCGGAAAAGCCTGCGGTATGCTGCTTGCACGAAAGATAGTTGAGAACAAGCGGCCTGACATATTCGAAAAGTTCGAGCCGCACGATTCGTTCTATATGGGCTCGGATGTTTTCTATACATTCATAGTCGAAAATCATTTCTGGGATATAAGAATCAGGCAGAGAAAAGAAGAGGAATTTTTCTCGCTCGCAGATGAATTTGCGAAGCGCTTACATGAAGGAAAATTCTCAAGGGATATGGAAGAAGAGTTCGTAAAATTACTCGAATACTACGGTCAGGATCCTTTCATCGTAAGATCTTCATCAATCCTTGAGGACGGCTTCGGAAATGCTTTTGCGGGCAAATACGAATCGGTTTTCTGCCCGAACTCGGGTGATATGGATCAGAGATTAAAAGAGTTAGAAGACGCAATCAGAACCGTATATGCAAGTACGATGAGCAAGTCTGCGCTTGACTACAGAAGCAGGAGGGGATTGCAGAAACGTGACGAGCAGATGGCACTATTAATCCAGAGAGTTTCAGGCTCGTATTACGGCGAATATTACATGCCCTGTGCTGCAGGCGTAGGCTATTCGTACAGCCCTTACAGATTCATGGAATCACTTGATCCGACAGCAGGAATGTTACGTCTTGTAATGGGCCTCGGAACATCGGCAGTAGACCGTACGGAAGGCTCATATCCGAGACTTGTAAGCCTCGATAAACCTCTTGCCACAATAGCCAAAGACAGCGGTGAAAAACACAGATATTCGCAGAGAAAACTCGAACTTATAAACCGCGGCGCAGGAGAACTTCAGCAGGTTTCTCTGGATGTCATAAAACCTTTTATGCCGCAGTATTTAAAGAAGCTTTTATTAGAGCGTGATTATGATGCTGAGAGGATGTTTTATGAGCGCGGACAGAATCGAATCATAGAGTTTATTTCGTGTCAGGGCGTGGTTGCAAAGGAAGTTTTAATGCAGCAGATGCGAGACACGTTAGCAACGATTCAGGGCGCGTATGAGCATCCTGTGGATATTGAATTTACAATCAATCTATCCGAAAACGGAGACTATGTAATCAACCTCTTACAGTGCCGTCCGCTGCAGGTATTTGAGGATCTGGCGGAGACGACGCTGCCTGAATATATTGACCTTGCGACAATTCTTTTCGAATGTAAAAAATCCGCGATGGGACTTTCAAGAACGGAGAAGCTCGACTTAATCGTTTATGTCGATCCCGTTAACTATTACAACATGCCTTACCGCGACAAATATAAAATCGCCAAGGTCATCGGAACAATCAACTGGAAGATGCGTGACAAGAATAAAAAAATGCTTCTCATGGTTCCCGGCCGAATCGGAACTACATCGCCGGAACTTGGCGTACCGACGGCGTTTGCGGACATAAGCGAATACGAGGCAATCTGCGAGATATCGGACTCCAAGGCAGGCTACAATCCCGAGCTTTCCTATGGCAGCCATTTCTTCCAGGATCTGGTTGAGTCAGGCATCCTTTACAATGCGATATTTGAGAACGAAAAAACGATTCACTACAACCGCGATCTGCTCAATGGATTTAACAATATTCTGTCCGAACTCGTGGACGATGCGGACGATGCAAAGGACATTGTATATGCATACGACACATCAGATAATGAAATTATGTTATGCAATGATATGAGAAACGAACGAATTGTGTGCTATAATAAGATATAATTCTGTTGGGAGAGAATATGTATGTTGGATAATATTGATGTTTTTAAGCAGAACAGCATCCGCATAAAATCGGGTGCCGGTGTTATTTATATTGATCCTTTTAGGATGGATGAAGAGCCTCACGATGCAGATTATATTTTAATCACACACGACCACTACGACCATTTTTCGCCTGATGATATTGCGAAGGTAAAGAAAGACAGCACGGTTCTTGTTGTGCCTGAAAAGATGCTTGCGAAGGCACAGAAGGCAGACGTAAAAGAAATCGAAACCGTCAAGCCCGGCACATATCATGAGCTTGGTGACCTCGAATTTGAGACCATACCCATGTACAACATCTTAAAGCCCTTCCATCCGAAGACGGCAGGCTGGTGCGGATATGTTCTTAAAATTGACGGCAAGCGAATCTACGTCGCAGGCGATATTGACGCCATAAAAGAAGCAAAAGAAGTCATCTGCGACATCGCACTCATTCCTATCGGCGGCACATACACAACCGATGCCAAGAAGGGCGCAGACCTTGTAAACGAAATCAATCCCGAAATCGCCATCCCCGTCCACTACGGCTGCGAGGTTGGCAAACTCTCCGATGCAGAGGTTTTCAAAGCAAACGTAAAAGATACTATTAAAGTTGTAGAGAAGATTAAGTAACGGAAATATATTTTATGATTAAAAATCGGCTAAAAAATACATTACTAAGACTAATGAATAAAACCACGAAAACAGTAGTGGTTTTTATTCTTTTATCAATGCTTTTGGCGTGTACCTCTTTGGAAAAAGAACAGGAAGAAAATTTAGTGCCTGTGGAAACTCTGCAGGTAACTGCCGAAGATCCGCAGAATACGGATGTGAACGCCCCTCAAGAAACGGAAGATGAGGATGAAGTCTTTTATGATATGGGCAAATGGATCGGGTTTGATCTGAAGGCTCTGGGCGTAAAACCGAGGACTTACGATACGACTGCGGATACTTTTGAATTAAGCGAAAACATGCAGGAAACAATCGCAAATATGTGTGCGGTATACGGAAACTTTAATTCAGGGGATGTGGCAGAGCAGGAGGACTGGAAGGATGTGTTCGTACGAAGATTCCTGCTTAATTCGTGGTACAGCCCCGAATTCATCAAAGACAAAGATGTTATCACCAAAGAAGAAGCCGAGTATATACAATATTCCCTGACAGGCGTGAGACTGCACCTGGCGATGGGAGATGATGAAGTTATCGACAGAAGTGAAGCCTCGAGTCCATTTAACGAAACTTATATGGGCTCGTATACCGTAAGTGAGAGTGACAAAGGATATGTAATAGATGCCGAAATTATAACCAAAGTCAAATATATAAACGAAGACGGCGAGGTGGATGTAAAAGATGATATAAGCGAAGTTTCGGTTCTTCTAAAAGAAAATCCGTTAAGCTGCTTCGACGGATACAGTATTGAGAGCATTAAAAATCTGACGGAAAAATATAGCGAAGAAGATATGCTTTCGGCTATTTATAAAATCTACGGAGAGCCCAATCCGCCGTTTTACTGCAGGCTGACCGAAATAGATGAAGACGGTATGTACATATTTTGGTATTACGAAGAAGTGGATAATGTGGTGGAGCAGCATACCGCCACTGTTGACTGGTTTACGGCGGACCCTTACACGGGCAGAATTGAAACATTTTTCGGAGAGGTGTTTTATATCGAGGATAACGGTATGAACACGTATACATGGGAAAACAGCCTTCAGGCGTACTCGTATTTTGTGAAGAATTACAAGAATTTTGAATGGGATAAACTGTATCCGGGAATGGATTACGAACTGGATGCATTTGCTTTAATATGTCTGGATTATGAGGATGGTTTTGAACTGGTTGCAAGCAATACCGACCCCGATAAGAGGTTTGACGTAGGCATGCAGTCCTATGTGATAGTTGATTACGAGAATAATCACTACTGCATAAACGAGGTCAGGGACGGAGTGGCTTCGGCCGGCGGCTACAGGGGCGAAAAGTTCTATATTATGAACTCCGGCATAATCTACGACATAAGCTCAGATGCTCCGTACCATGCACCCGGCGCATCGGTGTATGAATATGTGAACGGGAAACTTGAGTACAAAGAAGGCGGCTATTTAGAGCCCAGTCCGGACTATGAATATCCCGACAATCTCGAGAACGGCACATGGTACTGGAATGACGAAGAGATTACCCAAGAAGAATATGAAGAGAAAGTAAGAGCATATACTGAACATGTTGCAAGTGAAGCACTCGGAAAGATAAGCTATCTGAGTAAGGATGATATGTTGAAATTTCTGATGAAAATGGAACGATAACCAGATAGTTTGGCAATTAAACGAAAAGAACGGGGATATTGAGTCGATTTATTTGTTAAAATCAGGATGTATATGAAGAATAATGGAAGTATTATCTTCCATTATTTTTTCTTTTAACATAATGTATCGGTTTCCACCCCAATAAGAAATATTCTCTTTAGGAAAACACGATATGATTCCGTAAGTATTTTCCTCTGTTCTTTTACGAATAAAAATATAATATTCCTCATCGGTTGTTATACGTTTGCTTGTAATAAGATAGTCAGCTTGAATGACAGTATTATTTTCATGTTGAAATTTATATACCGAAACTGTAAAATCATCAGAATCTAAAAAATCTTCTAAAAAGGCTGCCATTTTTATTCGTAGTTTGATGTTATAGTTTAATGATTTATTATCGTAGTATTTGCTTAAAGATAGGTGATTGTCGGTGATTTTACCGCTGTTGATATTAGAAAAAAGAGTTTTTTTGTCTTTAGGAAGTTGAATATCTTTTAAATGTTGAAAACCAAGAATATGATATAGATCATCTTCATAAAAGTTTAGAAGTATTTCTTCTACTGGTCGTCCTCTACCGCTGGACAATATCAATCTGTATTTAGTTTTTTTTAGTTTTTGAAAAGAAGAGAGTGTATTTTTTATAGAATCCATTTTTGAACAAAAAATGCCCTGCACACTGGCAGGGCATTCGATTTTAAATTATTGTAACTTTCTTTCGCTGTTAAGCTAGGTGCGTTATGGTAAGTTACCACCTTTGTAGTCCTCCCTGTTCACCGCCTCGCACCGCGGATTGCACTTCACAGGAGCACCCTCATTAACCCAGGGGCCAGGAAGAAGTTTCCTTCTTGGTTTTGATAGTATCACAAACATTTCTGTAAAGCAACATGCGTATATGTAGAAAATAAGGCCTTATTTTTGACATATAAGAATTTTTTAAAGCCAAACTCAGATGTGTACCTTGCTATATTTCTTTCGTTTATATTTTCATCAATTGCTTTTTCAGTCCTTCAAAACTGCTTGAATTGATGTTATCAAGCAGTTCCCAGTACGCAACGGCATCATTAAAATAGATGTCGTTTTCCACGCCGAGACATTCTTTTATGGTCTTCATTTTCTGGATGTCGTTAAATTTATCAACTGCAAAATCAACGCCGCTTTTGACCAATTCGCCTCCGATTCCGGCTGCAAACGGAGCAACATCTCCCAAAACATCCTGTGCTATTTCACTTAATAATTCACCTAACATATTTATCTCCTTAAACCATCAGTCCTCAAAGAATTTTTTCAAAACTCTGTTGATGATGTCGTACATTGCAAGTGTGTGTTTGTATTCGAAGAAACTCTTCAGGCAGCCTTCTTTTAGGGTGTTCATATTCTTGCCCAAATCAGCCTGGCGCTGACGAAGCTGCATTATCTGAGCTTTTATTTTCACAGCATATGCCTGCTCAATAACTACGATTGACTGCCCTAAGAAATGACGTGCAACATTTGCTCCGACACCTGCCAAAACTACGAGAAGACCTAAAGGAATTAAAACTATTGTGATGCAAAGCACTCCGCCTGCGATAGGAGCAGCTATGGATGCAATAGAGGTAATTTTAAACCATAAGTAAACATCCGGATTTTCAAGCTGGCTGTTCTTAGATACCTGTTCGGGAGTGGCAATAAGTCCGCTTAACTTGGAAACTTCGTCTTTAAGCTTTACTTCTTCACTCTTTAGTTTCTTAAGTTCATTCTCGAAGCTTTCGTTTTCCTCTTTTAACTGCGACATGCGCGCCTCAAGAATCGGAAGGTTTCTGTTGTAATATCCTGCAAGACAGTCTTCCTCAGGCTCCGTGAATTCGGAGAGTTTTGAATGCTCTTCAACACAGGCATTGATTTCCTCGAAAGGCTGGTATCTGTCGAAATTCCACTTAAAATCACCCGTAAAAGCTCTAAGACGTAACGTCCAGTAACCGTATTTGTAGGAGTGTGCTTCCTCGTCTCGTACAAGTTCAGTGTAAATATTCGAATAATCCTGATACATTTCCATGCGCTCCTGAATAGCAGCAAGATCAGGATCAATGATTCTCTGTACACCGACAAAAGGATTCTCAAAGTGGAATTCCTTGAGTATCTTTTCACCTTCTACATTATCGAGAATATATTCAGTTCCACAACTCGGGCAAATGAGTTTTCCGACGTTTTCAACTACCGGAATTCGTGACCCGCATTGTTTACAAACAATTGCTGTAGCGTCCATTGTTAAGTCCTTTATTAGTATTTTAGAAAATTATATCATAAAAGAATGATTTTAAACCGATAAAAATCGCCGAATAACCCACTGTAAATCTCATTTCACAGAAATATAGACCATTTGGGGACGGTTCTATTTTGGCTTTTTTTACCAGGTGGGGACGGATCTCGAACCAGAGGGACGGTTCTTCTGGTCCTTTTTGAACCAGTGGGGACGGTTCTTCTGGTCCTTTTTGAACCAGTGGGGACGGATCTTACTTTAGCTCATAAAAGAAAAATAAAAAACTCATATAACCGAGGAGGCGATTGTATGAGTTCTATATAGGGGAATGAAAATGAAGAAAAGAAAATGGGTTTTATTTTTCTATATAGTTTATTTCCTTTCTGTGTGTTCTGATTGTTTACGTGGTTAAGTTTTTATTACATTTTTTCCTATCTAAAAAGTGTTTGTTTTCTTTTGATGATTTAATGATACAGGGGCAACCTGAAATGAAGTTGAAAACACAAAAAGTTCACAAAAAATATTTTTTGTGAACTTTTTAATGGAAATAATATCGAATGTTTACATGTTAATATAGTGAATCTTTTGAGAAGTGAGAAAAAAACACGTCATAAACTTAATTATGACGTGTATAAGATGTATATTGTTAAATTAAATTTCATCGCAAGGTCCGCCGCATTCGGGACAAGCAGGAATCATTCCGAAATGTAGTCCTCCATTACCATATCTACGAAATTCGTTGCCACAAATGGAGCATTTGAAGTCACCATAATCACTTGGAGAAACACCATTACCTGAACTGCAGACGGGACATGGAGGACAACCGTATCCATCAAATAATCCATCGTCATCTGGCTCTAATGACCATTCGTAACCACACTCATTACAAATAAAATCTGTCATAATCGTACCCTCCCTTCTTTAAGAATTTTATCATATTATTTGTTACTGCTCAACTATAAAGGATTATCATAAGTTTTATAATAACTTTAATATTTTTTATGAAAATGATATTATAAATGAAAAGGAAATTGCCGAAAGAAATAGTGTTAATCCATAGTTTCTCCATCTAATTATGAGAGTTATTGGAATAATTTATTTTTTTGAACGAGAAGACAACATTCGTATATAAAGAAAAAAATTCTTGATTGTTTAGATAATATATAATCCATAAAAAGAATATAAGTTTTTTAGGGGGGGGGTAAATATGCAAAAAAAATATAATTATAATACAGATGAAGAATTGTGTAAGGTATTAGGAGTAAAAAGTATAAATGATATTTCTGAAAAAAATATTGAAGCTATTTTTTCAAAATTGCCCCAAATTAATCCAGATGTTTTAGATAAAGTAATTAAAGTATTACCTGATTCTGCTGAGGCAGTTGATAAAATAGAAAAAGCAATAGCTCACTTCTATGAAGAAGATTATAAGGCTGCAGAAAGCCAAAATGATACAATTAAAGCTTACATGGATATGCTAGAGTTTCTTAGACGCGAAGCGACTAAAAAGAATATATCTTCAACGGAAAAAGATAAAATAAAATCCGAAATGCAAGATATTATTTTGAAGATTGCGCAAGAAGAGATTAGGAAAGAAGAGGAAAGAAGAGAAATTCGCAATCAAAAAACAAAAACAGTTTTTATTATTATAGGATTAGTAATTATTGTAGCAGGATTGGTTACAGTTTTTGCTCTTGTTCCTGGATTTGTAGCAGAAACATTAGTCATTATTTCGGGTATTTTGGCATTTGTTGGGATAATGGTTTTTTATAATATAAAAAAGAAAGAAATTAAGTTAAAATACAAAAATATGAGATAATCAATAATAGAGCTTTTTTGAACGGGGTTTGTCTAAACTCCGTTTTTTATTTAGAAAAATACAATTCAAATTAAAAATCCATATTTATTGTCTATAAAACGATTTTAAATAGGAGAAAATAAAAAAACTGAATAAAAAATACAAAAATTTGAAAAAGCATTGACAATAGGTGAGAAAATGCTATATTTAAAATATAAATATTATCTGGAGGACAAAAATGTTATTTATAAATGAAGACAAAAGGAAAAATTTACCGACTATAAGAATAAAGGAAATATATATAGAGAACTTTAGAAATGTAAAAAAGGGAAATATTCTTTGTGAATGCGGAAGGAAATATATCGAGCATGGTACTGAGCCGGATATAATCGGGCTTTATGGTCAGAATGGTTCTGGTAAAACATCGGTTATTCTTGCGTTACAAATATTGAAAAATGTAATGTCTGGTATGGGGTCATATGATTTTTTTGCAGACTACATAAATGTTGATTCTTCATATGCTTTTTTCTGTTATACCTTTGATCTTCAATATCTTGACGGAAAAAGAAGAGAAGTTATTTATTCTTTTAAAATGAAAAAGAAGGAAAAAAATATATCGAATAGAATTATTTCTACCAAAGGATATATTTTTGATGCGGCTGAAAATTATATCAATGGAAAATATGGAGCTGCAATTTTTGATGAATGTATTCAGATGTCTGGAGATTTCTATGGAAAAAGAATAAAAAAACAAACAATCATTGACACCTCCTTGAACGATTTGAATTATCCGTTTGGCCCTGCTTCAAAAAGAGAATTTTTTTATAATGACGAAAACAAAAACGTGCTCATAGGGAATAAGATATCTGCTGAAAAAAATTTTAGTTCATATATTTTTGAGTTTGATACAATGGAGGCTTTTGAAAAACAAAAATCTGAATATTATTATGTTCTAGAAGAGTTGTCATTTTTTGCGGGAAGAAAGTTATTTGTTATATCTACAGGCGATTATGGGTTAATACAAGTGTCAAAATTATTGCCATTGTATACCAAAAAGAATACTGTTGCAAATTTTAATTTTAAACTTATGGAAGGTTTTGTTAATGACGAGATGAACTCTGTGGTTGGTACTGCATCTGAACAATTATCTTCTGAGCAAGAAATACTTAACAATCTATCTATAAACCATCCTGTCTATTTTTCATTAAGCTCTCAAGAGCCGATAATGAAAAGTATATATCCGATAATCGAAAAAGAAATTAACAGAATAAGCGTAGTTTTATCGTCTGTAATACCCGGAACAGAAATATATTTAAAGAAGGGAAACGAGACAACAGATAAAAATGGTTTTGAAAGTTTTTATGCTGAATTGATGATTAAAAAAGATGGGAAAGAAATGCCACTAAAATATGAATCTGATGGAACATTAAAAATGATTAGTATGCTTAATTGTTTGATTATGGCATTTAATGATGAATCTATTACTGTGGCAATAGATGAATTAGATTCGGGTGTTTTTGAATATCTTTTAGGCGAGATATTGCAAGTGTTTGAAGAAGCGGGAAGAGGACAGTTGTTCTTTACCTCACATAATCTAAGACCGCTTGAAGTATTAAATAAAAAATATTTATTCTTTACGACAACTGATGAAAATAATAGATTTGTTCATTTAAAAAATATAGGTAAAACTAATAATTTGAGGAATGTTTATTTCAGAGAAATACTTGGAATGGAAGGTGGAGATATTAAACTCTATTCAGGAACGCAAAAATATAAAATAGCTGCTGCATTTAGAAAGGCAGGTGCCGATGAATAGACCCAAGAAAAAGATTGTTCTGTTTCTTGTAGAAGGTAAGACGGATATTAATGTTTTACGCGGACCCATTTGCTCGTTATTTGAAAAATATTCTTCAGAAGAAAACTCATTTATTGTTGAATTTTGTAAGTTTCAGGAGGAAAAACAACGAGGGGGAGATATAACTTCAAGAAATGGTATTACACCAGAAAATATTGAGGGTGTTATTAGCAAGACCTTTATTGCTCCTTTCATGGAGAAAAACCCACAGTATTATGTGAAAGATATCTGCGAAGTTGTACAAATTGTAGATATTGATGGTGCATTCATTCCAGATGAATGTATCATTGAAAGAACAGATGAAAAAGATAAAGATATTGAGTATACAGACAACGCTATTATTTGTAATAATGCGCAAGCTATTATAGATAGAAATGTGAGAAAGAGAAACAATATTTGCAAATTGGCGAGTATGGATAAAATATCCATAAGTAAGAATGGAGGAAAGAACTCAAAATCAGTTAAATATTCTGTTTTTTATTTTTCTAGTAATATGGATCATTGTATACATGGTAAAACAAACCTTGATGCACGAGAAAAAGTAGTGTTATCTGATGAGTTCATGATTAGTATAGATAACGCAGATCTGTTTTGTGAATACGTAGATTCTCAAATGATTTGTTGTGAAGGAATGGATTATAAAGAATCATGGGATTACATTATGAAGGAGGGCTTCTATTCGTTAGAGAGGCATACTAATTTGAATATTTTGATTGAAAAAATCAAGAATATGAATAACTAGTATGTATTATTGTAACTTTAATGAAACCATATATTAGGAGGTGCTTATGAGTCTTTTTTCATATGTTTTATCTGAAGAAGATGTAAAAAGAAAACTTAAGATTGATGATTTCAGATATCTTACAAAAGATAAGATTGTCGAGTTTGCATCATATTTAAATAGAATGGATCCTGAAGTGGCTATGAAGGCATTGGAACAGGTACCAGAATTTGCTTTAACAGCAAAAGAAGCCATTGTAAATATTCAAAAAATTATTGATAAAGGAATGGTTTCAAATAATGAAAGTGTTAAAGAATTTTACTATATAGCAAATGAAAATGCAAAAGCTCTTAGACAGGAACTGAATAAGGAAACATTGTCATCAGACGACCGCAAATATGTGATAATGGGTTTGTTGAATATAACAAAGATGGTTTATGATAAGGATAGTGAAAACAAAAAATTTATTTCCGATGAAACCAAGAAAACTATTGGAGCTGTATGCGGTGCAGTTGCTTTTGTGGGGATTTCACTTGGATTATCTTTTTCAATTGGAAAACCTTTGCTAAATAAGATTAAGTAACTTGTGCATATAATTTAATTATAGAAGTAAAGAATAGTTTTATTCATCTATATAAAATAATCAGGAGGTATAAAAATATGATTAGATTTACAAAAGATATAATTGACAAGACTTTAAAACTTAATGAAGGATATACAGATACTACATATTATAAAGGGAAAAACATCACTGAAACAAATAATTATAGAATTCATGATGGAAAATTATATGTTAGATCAAAGGGAAAAACATCGTGGGCGGATAGTAGATTCGATGAAGAATACGAGTGTGATATTGATAGAACAAGGCGATTTTTAAGGGATCGAAAGGATGAGCTTAATTTGCCCGAATAATTTATGGTATTTATTTCTTTTGGCATAATACGACATTGTTAAAAATAAATATAATAATCATGAGCCAAGCTAATAACTCTTTAAAACGCATTAACTGGAAATTATACAGAGCCCTTCTTTTGATGGGCTTATTTCCTGCGGTTTACACGACTGTCAGGACATTCTTCTTAGGGCAATTAGGCAGTGAGTGGGCCTTTTCTATTGCCGGACAACTCTCATGGGTAAATTTGATATATGAGATAATGGATGAAGCGATTATTTTACCGCTTTTCTTTTTTATGGGCGCTTCGTGCGACGATAAGAAAGAGTTTTCAAATAAGCTTAAGACAGGCCTAATAACTTCAGGATTGATTTATGTTGTGCTTGGAACAATTGTGTTTGCATTTGTAACGCCGATGCTTAAGTTTATGGCTACTTCTCCGGACATTATCTCTGAATCAGCGACATATATTCGTATTGAAAGTATCGCCAATATGTTTGGTATTCTGTACCGCTTTGCTTTGGTGGCATTGATTACCATAGGATCAAGCAAAGCGGTTTATATAATCACAGGAGTGCGTGCGGTTCTTGCAATTATATTTGATACATTTCTAGTTTCTGAACTGCCGATTTCCTTAAAACTTGGAGTAAATGGTATTGGAATATCAAACATAATTGTTAATTTGATTTTGTTTGTTATAGTTATCTTTATTCTCATAAAAGAAGGCTATTCAATATTCTCAAAAGAAAAAATGTCTTTCGCCTGGATGAAGGGATTTGCTAGGATTGGTGGAATATCCGGACTTGAATCTTTTATCAGAAATATAGCATACATGCTGATGGTTTCCAGAATGGTAAATATGGTTGGAGAGCAGGGCACTTACTGGGTAGCAAACAACTTTATCTGGGGCTGGCTACTCTTGCCTGTACTGCAGCTTGGAGAACTGATAAAACAGGAAGTTTCTAAAGACAAAAATGCGATAAAAGAAAACAGTTTAGGTTATCATATAACAACAGCAATCATCTGTACTTCGTGGTTTGTTCTGATACCGTTATATAAGCCTTTTATGAAGTATGCATTGGGTTATGATGAGGTCGATAAACTTTTCACACTTGTCATGGTATTGCTTGGATTTTATGTGTTATATGCATTCCAGAATGTTTTCGATGCCACATTCTACGGTGTAGGAAAAACCAATTACATGCTGTTTGAATCGGTTGTTACAAATTCGATTTATTATGGTGGATTTTTCATTGCATATCTTTTAGGATTGTGGACACCTAGCCTCATTGGAATCGCTATTATGTTTGGTGTTGGCAATGCATTTGACAGCGTGGTATCATTAGGTGCATACATTTTTATGCGAAGGAGAATGAAGAACGAAAATGGATAACAAATCATACTTAATAAAAGACACTACAAAAGAAGAACGCATAGCCTTAATCAAATCATGGATTCCTGATGATGAAGTTATGGATGCTGAAGGGGCACCGGATCTGTGGGATTTGTATGCAGATTATATTAACGGAATAAAAGAAATAGCTGAATGCAATGCCGCATTTAAAACAGATTATTTGACGGAATAAAGATTACTTTTAGCAAACAAGAGTTAAAGATATATGATTAATAGCCATTATGTTCCACAGTTTATACTTAGGAACTTTTATACCGACGATAAAATAACATATTGTGATTTGGAAAAACGGACAGTACAGTTACGTAATACAAGATCAGTCTTTTCTGAGGATGGATATTATCCCGAGAACATAGAAAAAGCGCTCTGTGACAAAGCGGAGCATCTGTTTGCTAATCTTTATCATAACAAACTCGAAAATGCTCGTAATACAATAACTTTAACGAGAGATGAATTATTTGTACTAAAAAAATATCTTGTAGTTTGCTCAGTAAGATATAAATATGAATTTACAGAAGAGGAAAAGAGAAGAATCAAATCATATGGACCTGCTTTTGAAGTGGATTATGATAGATGCTTAAATGAAATACTTTCTTGCGAAACACTGGATGAGGTTTTTGAATTATTGGGAAAGTATGAAAAATATTTGTATAACACTTTTCAAGGAAAAGATTCGGGAGATTCTAGTGATGCCAATATGCCCTTATGGTCTGAATTAAAAGATATACTACATTCATATATAATTTTTGTAAAAACCAGAGATGAACAATTCCTTATTCCCGATGTTGGAAGAGCTACTTATCAAGGACCGTTAGGACTTGCAAAGACTATAAGTGTTACAGAACTATTTTATAAAACGCAAGATCCACGATTTGCGCAACTATTACAATTGATAGGTCCAAGAGATTATACTGTGTATCCGTTATCAAAGAATTTTGCAATTGTTTCTATGTGCTCATTCTTTAAATTATTCACTGATAGCGAAGTTCAAGCTAATGTTAAAATGCCTGATGAATATCCTACATTGTCTTCGCTATTAGAGTTTGGAGATAGAAATATAATAGCTCCACCCAAAGTTAGATTTAAAGGGTACTATGATAGGGAATATATTTATGATATTAAAACTCTTACAACAAAAGATGTTTGCCACTTTAACAGTCTTATGATGGGCGAATGTAAAAGATATATTGCTTGTGGAGGACTGGAAGGAATACAGCAAAGTGTTGAAACGGCAAAGAATTATACGAAGAGAGATTTATCGTTCTTAAAGATAAAAACAAATTAATCGATATTTTTCAAAGGACCCACCCCGTGGGTCCTTTTTTGATGCCAAAGTCCCATATAGCACCCTTATACATACCACATACTATAAGTCCACCATATAGGACACAGCTTTACAGGCATCTGTGGTAGGATGTATTCAGTGAAGAGGTTACAGACCTCGAATATTAAAGAAAGGCGGGAGAGCTTATGGTAAAGACAAATGTATTGGTTATTGGTGTTAAAAACTTCAGAGGCAAAGACAAAATGATTGATTATTTTCTGCTGATGCCGGATGGCGAGAAGATTTATGCTTTCTCGATCAAGTACACAGATAATACATACAACATGTGTAAGGGTGGCGTCAGAATCAACGAGATCTTAACGAAGAGAACTCACGATTACGGCATTATGAGACTCGTAAAAAGAATGAAGTTTATGCTTCCTTACTTCAAGGAAGAGTACAATGTAGCATAAAATATAAAACTTATACAAATCACATCGGTTTGTATGAGTTTTTTTAGTGAAGAATGTTATATGTACCTTCCCGCTGACATTTGCTATAATATTCATGCTAAAAGAAAGGAAGATGTGACATGAGCGACAGACATAAAAGAAAATTAAGAGTTATTTTGATAGCAGGAATTATTTTCGCGGTTCTTTTTATCGCGTTTGGAGTTTTAAGAGTAGTGAGAATCAGCGCCGGAATTAAACAGATGAAGGAAGAAATGGCGCTTGAGGCACAGCAGAATGAACAGCAGAACACGGAAACGCCCGTAAAAGTAGCAGATCCTGTTGAGGAAGAACCTGAAGAAACTCCTGCAGAACCCGAAGAAACAGAGCCTCTTGAGGACATTGGCGAAAACTATTCTAAAGAAGTTACAGAAGATGACGTGGTGTTTGATGAAGAGACAGGTATACGATATGTCAAAAACCAGCTTTTGGTCAGCTGCGATTTAGGCATGGACAAAGAATTTATGGAAGAGGCTTGCAAGGCAATTGATGCCGAGATAGTCGGTTACACAGAGATTACAAGCGATTTCCAGATAGAGTTCAAGGAAGATAAAACATTCGAAGAACTGGAAGCGATGATGATTGAGTTACCTGAGAAGTATGATTTTATCAGAGGTGCTTCTTTTAATATGGTTTCCGAAATAGGCATTGATTAACGCATTTAAGGAACATTATGCAATTAACATCAGGAATAATTGAAATTGATCTTCACGGAATGCGTGTCGAAGAGGCAGTGCAAAAGGCGGAAGATGCGGTCAGAAAAGCCCCGTCCTCGGTGTATGTCATTCGCTTGATTCACGGATATCACAGAGGAACCGGAATCCGCGAAGCCGTTGAATATGAGTTTTCCAACGGCCGAAATTCGAAGGTCAAACGTGTCCGCCCGGGCAGCAATCCGGGGATTACAGAGCTGATTTTACGAGAATTTTAAATAACCCCCATAAAAGAATCAGCCCTCATGCGTATCTTTTACAGAAGGGCAGATTATGTCCTAAAACAAGGGGGAATTAAAGATGAAATCAAAGACAAGCATATTGATTATGCTAATCACTGCAATAATGTTCGTTATGACCGGCTGCAGTTCCACGGCCGCAAATGCAACAACCGCTACAACGTCTGATACTGCTTTTAAAGAGGTAGGCGTCATACAGGTCGGCAATCACATTTATATCGAGGAGAATTTCTGCGAAAAAAGAATGCGCGAAGACCAGAAAAAGGAAATTATGGCGGCTCTTGAGGAAGCGGATAAGCTGATTGATGAGGATATGTATGTTTACGGAGTGTCCGAAAGCTTCGATAAAAGCGGATACAGTTTTAACGCAGACAGATATGTAAAAGGCGTGGATATTACCGACGCCAAAGCAAGATGCGATTGTAAAGACGGAGTATACACATGGAAATCGTCCAGCGGCGGCACATATACGAAGCAGGACATCGACATTGATACAAGCAAAGTAATTCCCGCCGAGAATCTTTACGACAAGGTGTTTAAACTTGCCACGGATCATAAAAAAGAAATGATTCTATCCGACGAGGAGAATTTTCAGATTCGCGGCGAATATACTCTCAGGTATACTGAAGGGCGTGGGTTGTATTACTTTTTTGGAATCTATGATTACAGCAGCGTGCAGGTTGATGCAACCACAGGCAATATAATTGAGTATTATTTCTTTAACGGATTATATATAGACTGAGCAAGATGCTTAAGCCCACTTCGGTGGGCTTTTTTTAGTGCAAAATTACCTCTTTACAAACTCGAACAAATGTTCTATTATACATATACACAAAAAGAGGTGGGGCTATGTTACCGGTAAAGGCGGATGTAATATGCCTGCATACGAAAGACGGAAATATAGTGCCTTTGAGGATCAGAGTGGCTGACGAGGATGGACTGTTGCAGGCATATTCGATAAAAGAATATAAAGACGTGTCACATCAGGGTGCGAGGACAATGCCCGACGGGCTTATTGTCACAAACAACACCCTTAATTTTGAGTGCAAAATTGTCGTGTTCGGCCAGGAAAAAAGAGTGCGCCTCTACAGCAACCCTCCGTATCTTGAATGGAAGATGACACATCAGTAAAAGCGTTGAAAAAGAGTTTGATTTTGCATGAAAATGTGGTATTATGATAGTGGGATATCCCACATTGATAAAATCCCACGGAGGAAAAATGATATGAGCATAGCAATTAAAGAGTATGATGCAAAAATAGATTCTAAAAAAAGAGTAACATTACGAAATACATCGTTTGAATATTACCATGTTCAGGAGATGGATAATGGCGTAATCATTCTTGAACCCAGAGAACTTACTGTTCCATTTCAGGTATCGGCCAACACCCTTTCAATGATGGATGAATCCGTCAAAAATCTGAAGAAAGGAAAAGTATCTGCAGCTATAGATCTTTCTGCATTTAAAGGATAGGTATGTATAAAATCCGATTGGGAATTCCTGAAATTAAAGAGCTATGGGATGATTTGTGCGAAAAAATTAAGGCTGATAATGCAAACAAAAATGAGCAAAGCCTATATAAGAAATTTGGTAAAGCAATGTTTTTACTATCGCAAGATCCTCGGCATCCGGGACTTGCATCGCACGAAATATCCTCGCTATCTAATAGATACGGAATGAAAGTGTGGGAATCATATCTCGAGAATAACAAACCGGCGGCCGGAAGAATATTCTGGGTTTATGGTCCAAACAAAGGAGATATAACAATTATTGGTATTGAACCACATCCAAATGATAAGGTTAAAGCTTATGACAAAGTAACACTTTCGTCTATGGGAGATACAATAGGTTAAAAGAAAAAGACTCTTCGGAGTCTTTTTTTATTGCCGAAGTCCGATAAAATGCGCTTTATTCAGTTTTAGGGCTAGTAGCTACGTGCAAAATAAAAGAATAGAAGAAAATGCGCGTAAAAGAAAGCGGGCGCGGGCTGGTAACTACGTGCAAAATAAAAGAATAGAAGAAAATGCACGTAAAAGAAAGCAAGCTAGAACAGAAATTTACGTGTGAAAGAAAGGAAATGAAGAAAACGCACGTACAAGAATGCGAGTTAGGGCTGGAAACTACGCGCAAAATGAAGGGAACGAACAAAGCGCGCGTAAAATAAAACATGCGTGAGCGAATGACAATCGTTGTAAAAGTATAAGGGCGTTTTATGGGACATCGAACAAATTCTTATATGATAGGATTTATGCAGGAGGAGAAAATATGGATACATTATTATGCACGATTATTCCGGCATTAATATGTTTTGTGGTGTTTGGTATTCCGCTTATTAATACGCTTTCGGAAGACTTTTATTCGTTGCGGGCAAGGCAGAATCACAAGCCAAATCACCCGGGTATCACGGAACACACACTTCTTGGCAGGAAAGATATTGTATGTCCGAAGTGCAAATGCCCATATTGCACGTATGATTTTGAATACAGCTCGACACCTCCTAAAATTCACATGAAGACGAAATTGCATCTGCTGAATCCGTTCAAGCCTCTGGTAGAGGATGTAACGACAATATATCCCGAAGAAATAAAAATGAAAACGAGGTATGAATGTCTAAACTGCGGATTTAATTTCAAATAAAATGTGACATAAGGGGAGAGACATGAAGAAATTTTTTTACTGGATAAAGAAGAACATAAAGCGGGACAAGGGCTGTAAAGGATTTTGCCTGAATTGTAAGTATTACGAAACATGTAAGGAAGACAATCCTTTTCAAAAACTTTAAGTCCCTTATATCGCCCTTTTAAACAAAAAATATGGTATAATGAATTATCTATTTGTATCTGTTGTCTTCAGTGTTCGAAATGGAGGTATTCATTATGCCCAGCGGAAAGAATCAAAAGCTCAAACTCTGTTATTTATCCCAGATTATGCTGTCCAAAACCGATGAGGAACATCATCTGACAATGCCTGAAATTCAGGGCTATCTGGAGGATTGTGGTGTTACGGCCGACAGAAAGGCGCTTTATAAAGATATGGAGGCGCTAAAGATCCTCGGTATCGATGTCATCGGCCAGAAAACCAGGGGCGGCGGATACGATTATTATGTGGCCAGCAAGACGTTTGACGTGGCGGAACTTAAACTGCTTGTAGATGCCATTCAGTCGTCGAAATTTATCACCGAGAAAAAGTCCAAAGACTTAATCGAAAAAGTTGGTACGCTGGCAAGCGAATACGAAGCGGAACAGCTTAAAAGACAGGTGACCGTTCACGGGCGAGTTAAGACCATGAACGAGAGCATTTATTATATCGTTGACGACATTCACAGAGCAATTCTTGAGAATAAGAAAATTTCTTTTGAATACATGAAATGGAACGTCTCCAAAAAGATGGAAAAGCGCAAGGAAGGCCTCTACATAGTGAGCCCCTGGGCGCTTACGTGGGATGACGAAAATTATTACTTAATCGCTTTTGACGAGGAAGCAGGCAAGATCAAACACTACCGTGTAGACAAAATGAAATCCATCAAGATCGTCGAGGAAAAACGTGAAGGCCGTGCGGATTTCAGAGAATTCAATCTTGCAGAATATGCGAAGATGAGCTTCGGTATGTACGGCGGTGAAAAGACGCATGTAGTCATCGCTTTCAAAGAAGAAATGGTCGGTGTGCTTTTGGATCGTTTCGGCACAGGCATTCCCATAAAAGCAGCGAAGAAAGCCGGCTGGTACGAGACCGACGTGGAAGTAGCTGTTTCGGATCAATTCCTTGGATGGATATTTGCGCTTGGCGATGGTGTAAAAATCACGGGACCAAGCAGGGTTGTAAAGCAGATGAAAGATAAGCTTAAGAACATCGGAGACTTGTACTAAGGAAGGAGGCTCGTATGGGTTTGTTTGGCGGTTTGTTTGATGACGGAAAACCACAGGGTAATTACGATTATAAAAGACTCAGACGAGACCTTGAAAACGAGTATGCTGCGCAGAGTGCGACGTTCTCGGGAGGCTTCGGGTTCTGCCAGATGTTGGATGCGTCGAGTGCGAGCGATGAAGAACTTCTGAAGATGGCGAAAAGAGAAGGTATTAACCTTAACAAGTATAGGAAATGAGAAACCTAAATGTACCTAAAGAAATTTGAATTTGCCCCCATAGAAAAAGAAGAACAGTTCACGCTCTGGAACATACAGCGAACCTGCTATGACACATGCTATCCGTTCGGAATACTGTCGAAGAACGGTCTGAGGCAGGTGGATTTTGAGCCGATAACTATCTTTTATGGTAGTAACGGATGCGGCAAAAGCACGGCGCTTAATATCATTGCGGAGAAGATTGGAATTGAGCGCGGAACGCTTTACAACAGGTCGAATTTCTTCGAGGATTATCTGGATTTCTGCGATTTTGAGAGCACTACGATTCCGAGAGAAAGCGGGATA
>JAEEGH010004391.1_pt1 | contig 36239 bp, 37 predicted proteins | sample 9134181 | NCBI WGS metagenome assembly JAEEGH01 (sample SAMN16246544, study PRJNA631951) | gut metagenome | biome: gut microbiome; feature: rumen; material: DP-attached | host: Bos | place: Iran: Karaj | collected 2018-10
CACCCTTTGGGAAAAGGCACAGAAAGGTGGGAAGATAGGCCGAATAGCGCCTCTCAGAAAAATATACCAATAAAATAAAAGAAAGGATACAGTTATGCTTAGGGTTACAGACGTTGATTATGTGAAGGACTACGAGCTACTGCTCACCTTCAATGACGGAACACGCAAATTAGCCGATCTCAAACCTTATCTCACAGGGGAAGTCTTCGGAGAGCTGCTTGATCCTGACAAATTTACACAATACGGCCTTACAGGCTACACCATAGAATGGGCTAACGGTGCAGACTTAGCCCCTGAATTTCTATATGATATAGGGTGCGTAGCATAAATCATTTATCATAATCATGTCATTAATTAAGACAAAAGACGGGAGGTCATATCTGCTACCGTTCGTGCTCATCACCTCCCTTTTCTTCCTGTGGGGATTTGCCCACAGCATCCTTGACGTTCTCAACAAGCACTTCCAGGACTCCCTGCAGATAAGCAAGACGGGGTCGGCACTGGTGCAGGCTATGGTATATGGCGGATATTTCCTCATGGCGATACCTGCCGGCAAGATTATATCACGCTGGGGCTACCGCACAGGTGTGATTACCGGTCTGCTGCTCTATGGCACCGGCGCACTGCTGTTTATCCCCGGGGCATATATCATGACCTTCTGGTTCTTCTTGATGTGCCTCTTTATAATAGGTTGCGGACTGACTTGTCTTGAGACTGCCGCCAATCCTTACGTGACGGTACTGGGCGACCCCGAGTCGGCTGAACGCAGGATAAACCTGTCGCAGTCATTTAACGGACTGGGATGGATAGTGGGTCCACTGGTGGGCGGACTGCTGCTCTTTGACGGTGAGGACGGCACTGCCTCCTCGTCACTGCTGGCACTGCCCTATGCCGTAATAGGCGTGGTGGTGCTGATAGTAGCAGCGATATTTGCCAAGGTGAAGTTGCCTGAGGTGGCGGAAGAGCCGGAGAGCTCAGAGTATTCGGGAAAATCGGAAAAATCTGTGTCGCTTTGGTCACATCGTAACTTTGTCTTCGGACTGGTGGCGCTCTTCCTCTATGTGGCAGCACAGACGGGACTGAACAGCTTCTTCATCAACTATGCAACGGAGAATGCAGACATCAACGCACAGACAGCGGCGGTGCTGCTGGGCTTCGGGTGCATGGGACTGTTTATGCTTGGCCGTATGGGCGGCAGCTGGCTGATGAGCATGGTGCGCTCTGAGACGGTGCTCACGATATGTGGTGCGGGAGCCGTACTGACAATGGCGGCTATACTGCTCTGTCCAGGCTCATGGGGCATAGCTGCCCTGCTGGTGTGCTATCTGTGTGAGAGTATCATGTTCCCCACAATCTTCGCCCTCGCCATAAAGGGTGTGGGCAGGCATACAAAACAGGCATCATCATATCTCATCATGAGCATAGTAGGCGGTGCGGTGGCTCCGCTGCTCATGGGACTGATAGCCGACACCACCGGCGATATGCGCCCGGCGTTCACCGTCCCCATGGTGTGTTACGCCGTCATCACCGCATACGCCGTTTATCTGTCACGAAAGAGAATTGCCGGCTGACACTTTGCTCGGTTTTTTGTTAATTTCGTAACGCGAAATCCTAACGAGTGTTAATAACGAAGGGGCTCTGTGAAAGCTATGCTTTTACACCCTGAAAGCTATACTTTTAGAACGTGAAAGCTATGCTTTCTCCGTGTGAAGTGATAGCTTTCATTTTGCTAACCGGTATCATCGTTTTCACAGCATTTTGTTTTTTCAAAAAATAATACGTACCTTTGCCTTATGAACAACGGTTCTACAGTCTCAGGTTCCGCCGGCAGCATGGTGGGAATACTGTCGCTGATGCACTTCCTGGTGGATGGACTGTGCGTCTGCTTGCTCTACCTCATGGCACCACACTGCAGCGAGGCGGGCATAATGACGGTGTTCATACTGTATAACGTCACGGCGTTTCTCTCCCAGCCTCTCACCGGCTGGTATGCCGACAGGACTGACAATGCCCACGCCACCATAACAGCAGGTGTGGCGATGCTGGCACTGGCTGCCGTGGGTGCGGTTGCTGTGTGCGGCGATGTCTCTTGCATAAAGACATTGCTCTATGTCACTCCCGTAGTGCTGGGACTGGGTAACTCGCTCTTCCACGTATGGGGCGGACGGCTCACCACGCTCTGCTCGCACAACGACATACGCCACGGCGGCGTGTTCGTGTCAACGGGTGCCATGGGACTCAGCGTGGGCATGGTGTTCGCCTCGTGGCACCTTACGGCGGTAATACTGCTGTCCATCTGTCTGCTGACGGCTACGGTGATAAGGTGCTACGACGTTCCTCCACGCAGGGATGCCTCGTCATCCATGTACCATGTAATGCGCAGCCACCTCTCCACTGATGAGTGGTCAAGGGTTGGCGCCGCCTCTGCCATGGTGCTCGTCATCATCACCGGACTATGTGCCATAGTGGCGCTGCGCTCCATGGCAGGCAGTGCAGTCTCAGCCGGCTTGCAGCGCAGCGAGGGCATAATACTTGCCATAGGTTTCATATCCATGCTCGGCAAGGCTGCCGGTGGATGGGTGGCAAGGCGCACGGGGTTGGTATGCTGCATGTTGGTGGCAGCGGCAGCCACATGGCTGTGCTGGATGTATGGCGGCGGTTCCACGGTGGCTGTCCTTGCAGCCCTGTTTCTAATAAACCTCACCATGCCCGTCACCCTGTATCTTGCTAACATCACACTGCAAGGCAGGGAGGGACTGGCCTTCGGACTGCTTGCCGCGGCACTCATTCCCGGTTATCTGATAGCTACGGTATGAGGATTGAATACAAAGTATCTTATACAAATGATTTATTTTATATTCATATTGGTCTCATTAGCTAAAGCTGCTCTCGCCACCGTGGCGATAGAGCTTATAGTGTTGTGGCTGATGCTTGAGCGCAGGCGCAAGGTGTTGCTGTCATCGGTGGTGATGAACATCTGTACCAACGTGCCGCTGAATCTCTACCTGATGAACAGCTACGAGGGACTGGGCACCGTAATAATCCTGGAACTGGTGGTGATAGCGGTGGAGAGCCTGTGCTATTACTTAGTCACCCGTCAGCCGCTCCTGTCACTGAAGTACGGGGTTATCTGCAATGTGGTCAGCTATTCCTTAGGGGTGGTGGCGCAGTTTATATATCACCTTTAGACCTTTAAGCGAAGTGACCTTGCACCTTAAGACCTCAACATAACTCATCGCTCGGCACGCAGTGACGCTTTTATAAAGGCTGCAAGCCGACTAAAAGAACTCATAACTCATAACTCAAAACTCATAACTATTAAAACGTGTATTTCTCAGGATTAATAATAGCGATAGCCACCTTTATCACGATAGGCATCTTCCACCCCATAGTCATTAAGACAGAATACTATTTCGGCACCCGTCCGTGGTGGATATTCCTACTCTGCGGAGTAGGCTTCATCATCGCCTCACTATTTATAGCCAATCAGATCATCAGTCCGGTACTTGGAGTGATAGGCTGTTCATGCCTATGGAGCATCCTCGAGCTCTTTGAGCAGAAGAAGCGAGTAGAAAAAGGATGGTTCCCCAAAAATCCAAATAGAAAGTAGGCATACCATTTAATGTCAAAGTTTTATGGTGGGTTCTAATAATTCCCACTGTCAGATTTTTGAATTTGTTTCGAGGGCAAAATGTTAGCTGATAAGGGAGCATAGCGGGCTATATGACCGCAGAAGCTAGCAGTTTGCACCAAAAGAAAACAAAAATATGACATAATGATATTTACATAATTGACTAATTTAAAACGTGGGAATTTTTAGAACCCACCTTATATCTATGAATTACAGACGTACAGTGACCGATGAGCAGGCACTCATAAAGCTTACTGCCCTATGCGCAAAAGGAGAGCATTGCAAGGAAGAGATGCGCACCAAAATGCAACGCTGGGGAATAGAGCCTGAACGTCAGGAGAAGATTCTTGATTATCTTGTTAAGGAAAGATATATTGATGAAGAAAGGTATGCCCGTTTTTTTATCAATGACAAGATAAAATATAATAAATGGGGATGTAAGAAAGTGGAGCAAGCACTGTACATGAAGCGTATTCCACGTGAGATATACGAACCTATCTTGAGCGAGATAGAAGATGAATCATACGAAGAAATACTATTGCCATTACTTAAGAACAAGGTTAAAACAGTAAAGGTTTCAAGTGACTATGAGAAACGCGGAAAGCTGATAAGGTTTGCATTACAGAGAGGTTTTTCCATGGATCAAGCCTTACATTGCCTTGAATTATTGAAATAAAAGACATATATGCTACTACACTCTATATTGGATTTCATTTTTCCGCGCTTTTGTGAAATATGCAAAAAAAGGCTCGAAATCGAAGAAAACGTCATTTGTACTTCTTGCCTTGAGTGCCTTCCGAAAACGAAATGGTGGATTAATGAGAAACCTACCAAGAAGAAATACAGACCAGATGATAACATCTTTCAAGAAGAGGAAAACAAGGAGCTCATACTGGATGTCAGTGAATGGAAGGAAAAAGATAGGAAACAACTTTTTGAGGAAAATATACTTGCACAGAAATACTGGGGACGTGTCACTGTGACAAGAGCAATGTCATTTCTGAAATTTGCTCCTAAGACCCAGACTGCTAACCTCGTCTATGCCTTTAAATACGAGCAAAAAGACGACGTTGCCAGATTTATGGGTAAGATGATGGGACAAGAACTTGGTAACGTGGGTTTTTATGAAGGTATAGACTATATTGTCCCTGTACCGTTGACACTGAAGAGAGAAATGACAAGAGGCTACAACCAATGTACAGAATTAGCCAAAGGCATAAGCAGCATTACAGGCATTAAGATTGCAGAAAGGATATTAACGAGAACCCACTTTAAAAAATCGCAAACAAAATTAGATGGCATTGCACGAAAAACAAATATAGAAGGGGCTTTTGCTCTTGACAAAAAAGCCGGATTGGTGGCAAATTCACATATACTACTGGTTGACGATATTATTACAACAGGTGCGACTACAATCGAATGTTGCAAGGTCTTACAAAAAATCCAAGGAATAAGAATCAGCATCCTATCCCTTGGAATCGTATCATTATAACCTTGATGTAATATTATTGATTAAATTGCATCAGATTCTTCTTTCATATCAATAAACTCTCCCTTGTTATCATAAAAACGATACTCAAGGAAAGCTAATTCTTGCGACGGTATTATCTTTACGCCGAAACCATACCTGAACTGCCAGCGTCGTTTCAGACTCCAGAAACCCTTGTTTATATATGCCTCGACATAAGGATGTACATATAACTTAATGTTCTTGCGTCCTACCTTTTTTACCAGATGGTCTATTTTGTTTTCAAGCATATCTGTAAAAAGAATACTTGATTTAATCGTTCCTTTGCCGAAACATGTTGGGCATGTTTCCTCAACAGTGACATCCATGGCAGGACGAACACGCTGGCGAGTAATCTGCATCAAACCAAACTTTGACAGTGGAAGTATGTTGTGGCGCGCACGGTCTTTCTGCATATTCTTGCACATACGCTCATATAGAAGCTGGCGGTCCTCAGCGAGATTCATGTCGATGAAATCGACAATAATGATTCCACCCATGTCTCTCAGACGCAACTGCCTTGCCAGTTCATCCGCAGCACCAAGGTTACAGTCAAGGGCATTAGCCTCCTGTCCCTCTACACCACGAGAGCGGTTTCCACTATTGACGTCAACAACGTGCATAGCTTCAGTATGCTCAATTATGAGATATGCACCATGTTTGAAGTTTACAGTCTTTCCAAATCCTGCCTTTATCTGCTTTGTAACATCAAAGTTATCAAATATTGGAACATTGCCATTGTAAAATTTAACGATTCCAACGCGGTCTGGAGCTATCAACTGTACATACTGACGTACTTCCTCGTAAACTTCTTTGTTGTTTACGTATATATTCTCATAGGTTGGATTAAACAAATCACGCAGCAAAGCTACGGTTCTGCTTGTCTCCTCAAAAACTAATGATGGGCGTTTTTGAGTATTCTGTATTTTCTTTAATGTATCTTCCCAACGCTTTACAAGGACATCCAATTCAGATTTCAAGTCCTCATATCGCAATCCTTCGGCAACTGTTCTTACGATAACACCATAGTTTTTAGGTTTGATGCTATATATAAGTTGCTTCAGTCTTGCGCGCTCCTCACCATTCTTGATTTTTGATGACACGCTTACTTTGTCACCGAATGGCATCAATACCAAGAAACGTCCAGCAAATGATATTTCCCCACTTAATCGAGGACCTTTGGTTGATATTGGTTCCTTTACTATCTGGACCAATACCTCCTGTCCCTGAGTAAGTACGTTAGCTACACTACCCTCTTTAGGAAGATTTGGCAGCGGTGTAGCCTTGGAGAAAGGAAAGAGAGTACGTTTGTCGCTTTCCACCTGACGAAGGTATTTCTCATAAGAAGAGAACTGCATACCCAGATCGAGGTAGTGTAAGAAGGCATCACGCTCAGAACCTACATCTACGAAAGAGGCGTTGAGTCCGGGCATTATCTTTCTCACCTTGGCAAGATATATATTGCCAACAGAGAAAGAAGCTTCACGCGGAGCAGTCTGATACTCAACTAAAGCCTTATCCTCCAACAGAGCGATGGAAACATCTTTTTCTCTAACATCAATTATTACTTCGCTGGTCACTTGCTAATATATTTTAGTGAGTTCAATAGATTCTTTACTATTGTAAATGTAATAAAAGAAAAAGAAGAGGGCAAGGGAATACGTGATTCCTCTCACCCTCTTTTGTTCTTTTTCTGAAATAAGAACATCGTTTTAAAAGCTTATTTGCTCTTATGACGATTCTTTCTCAGTCTTTTTTTACGCTTGTGAGTAGCCATCTTGTGGCCCTTCTTCTTTTTTCCGTTTGGCATAACTTTAGATATTTATTTTGTTATTGATTTACTTTTTCTATTAATCTTCTGAGGTTACCTCTTCACCCTTCATACGCTGCAGGAAGCTCTTTGAAGGTTTGAATCCTGGGAAATTATGTGCAGGAATGGTAATAGTTGTGTTCTTCGATATGTTGCGAGCTGTTTTCTCTGCACGTTTTTTTACAACGAAAGTACCGAAACCGCGAAGATAAATGTTTTGCTCGTTTACCATGGCATCACGTATTACTTTCATGAATGCCTCAACACTAACTGAAACATCTTTCTTTGCAACACCAGTTGTTGCTACGATTTCTGCGATGATATCTGCTTTTGTCATTTCTGTTTAATTGTTGTTTTTTTATAGTATAATTGAAATCGACCGCAAAGTTACAAAAAAACTTTCGGTTACGAAAATTATTTATTGCTTTTTTGCACTTTTATATTGTATTTTCTTGAAAATTAGATATATCTCAACTAAATCCGAGAGGTAAAAGTGTATTTATGGACTCTACAATGGCAACTTTTTGTGCAGAGCACATCAATATGCGTACGTTTCGTTGGTATCGTTTTTCCAATTCTGCAATGGTTTGCCTGCACATTCCACACGGCGTCACATACTGCTCCGTGAAGTTACCTTCACTATCCTTTGCAGCAATAGCAAGTGACAACACCGGTACGTTTGGCCATAGGTTCTGTGCCATTGCAATTACGGATCTCTCCGCGCAGATTCCTACAGGATAAGATGCATTTTCCTGGTTGGCGCCTTTCAATACCTCGCCGTTATCAAGCAAAATGGCCGCACCGACAGCAAATTTACTATATGGAGAGTATGATAGTTCGGTTGCCTTGCGTGCCTCCCTAACCAAGGTGGCATCCTCTCCCAATAGTTCATCAATGTGTATTTCCAATATCGACAAAGATTTCTTCATTTCGCTCATTTACTCTTTATTATCATTTTCTGCCTCTTCTGTCTCTTCTTTGCTAACCTCATAGCATCCTATGTCAGGAGCATTAACATCGCGCTCTCTGCCTCGCCTGTCAACGGGCAGTGTCGTGGCAGGATTAGCGGCATCTATTGCAGGACTATCATCTTTCGGAGTAAAGTCATAGAAGAAATTTTGTGTATCAAACAATACGAAACTGTTTCTGGCAAGTGTCAAGGTGTCTTCTGCATCATCTTCTATTATGCAGTCCTTGAACATGTATTCATAGTCTTCACCTGGAGTAGTGCGAACTATGCAGTGGTCAAACAATACCGACAGTTCATCTTCTGTTCCACCGTGCGACCATGTCACCACATCGTCAGCATATCCTTTAATTATGCTGTTGCTGACCTTCATGTTCAGAGGAAATGAGACGCCGTCTTTTCCATTGGTAAAAAACAATGCAGCTCCCCTGCGTGAGTCGAACGGATAATACTGTGCTACGGTACAATGGTTCATCAACACGTTTCCTCCGAGGAAATACAAGCAATTACCTTGTGTGTTGCTCAGCTGCGTATTCTCTATCGTGATGTTACAGCTAATAGCATTCAGGGCGCTGCCTTTCATGTTATGTATCGTAGTGTTTCTCACCGCCAGTTTCTTGTACTCCTCGTCAATCGAGGCCGAATCACAGAATAAAGCGGTGCTGCCAGCGTGCATGTCACAATAGTTGATTTCGTTGTCGTAGGAGCATGAATAGAAGTGTATCCCACCCCACTGTCCAGGATTGTTGTCATACGACAAATTTGACACCATCCAATCAAAGCGATCACAACGCAGCGTCACCTCGTTGTCCTTCTCGCCCATTATCTTCAGTGAGCCCTTTACGTCAATTCCCGCACCACTATGGAAGTACATTGTTGTACCCGGCATTATGTTCAACGTGGCAAAGGTATCTACTGAAAGGATTCCATACACAACGATAGGTTTACCATCCTCGTTTGACAAAGTCACCACTTCATCGCCTGTAATTTCATAGTCTTTCAATATATTGGCATCCCAAGACCATGCTTTCAGGTTTACCTCCTGCACCTTTCCGCTCTCTAGCGTAAAAACAAGATTATCTTCTACCAGTTGCGGCGTTGTCTCTCCATTTTGGTTCGATGTCAATTCAACGAAAACCCTTAAAGAATCCTTATTCCTTAATTCAAGGTCTGAAACCTTGTAACCATTCTCAGTTCCCAGATATGTACCATTGACATTTACCCTGAATCCTGTTTGGTTGCCAGTCTTCAAGCGTACATTGTTGATACGTATTCCATCTCCGGAATTATTATATACAAGAAACTTCTTATGTGGAGTCGGTATCGTGGAGAAACAGGTGTCAAGCGATAAAGTATCACACTCGAATGTCAACGCATTGTTCCATGACGTCGAAAAGGTGTCATCATCCGAGCACGATATCAATAGTGACAACACTAATAATATTGTTTGTATGTATAAACTATTCTTCATTAATAATATAACGCACGCTAAGTATCTTTATTGTCTTTTGTGTGTATGCAACCGCCTGTGACACCCTTTCTCCTACGAGCCATATTATCTTACCTTCAAAGTCCTCAAGTACGAGTTGTTGCTGTCGTTGAAAATAGTTGCGTTTTCGGTCGGTAAGATAGTCACTTACGAGCTTCGAGCCTTTCATACCAAAGGGCTGAAATCTATCTGATGGCATCACAGTCCTCAATTTCAGAGGGAAAGTAACCCTGTCTGCATCAATGGTAATGGCATACGGTTCTTTGCTTGGTACAAATGTCTCCGTGCACTCTGTTATACCTATGCTTAGTTTTTCGTTCTCATCTATTGCATAGAGTCCTGGTTCAGGAATGGATAATTGAGTTGTTTTTCCCGATTTCATCGTGTTGCACACGAGTAGAAATCCTCTGTCTATTACCAAAGTATTGCTATTCGACTGCCATATTTTTCCGGTCTGACCGTCTAAGTTTCCTATTATTTGTGATATCTGCGACGACGTAAAGTCCAATGGCGACAGTATCATAAACAACACATACTCAGGTGAAGGCTGTTGCTTCAGCTTGTCTATATCAATACACAGAATATCGCCATTCTTTGTCACACACTCCCCCATAGAAGTCTTTACTGCGGCGTCAAGCATCTTCGATGCCTCCATTACGTTGTGTATCGTCTTTATGATATTCTCCGACGTTGCAGGCATAATCTCTTCCAACATCGGTATTACGTTCAGCCTTATCTTGTTGCGTACTACATCCGCAACTAGATTTGTGCTATCTGTCACATAATTCTGTCCGTGTTTTCTCAGATACTCCTCTATCTCCGCACGACTCACGCATAACAGAGGGCGAACTACAACTCCGTTTCTCGGCTTTATTCCCTCGAGGCCTTTTATGCCTGTACCTCGCATGATATTCATGAGAAAGGTCTCGGCATTGTCATTTTTATGATGCGCCACTATTATATCTTCTGCTCCTATCGCCTTTCTAAGAGCCTCAAAATACGAATAGCGTAAGTCTCGCGCAGCCATCTCTATGCTTATTTTGTGTAGTTTTGCGAACGAAACAGTGTCAAAATGCGTGAAATGAAATGGCACGTCATTGCGCTCACACAATTCCCTGCAAAACTTCTCGTCACGTTCGCTCTCCTCTCCGCGTAAATGGAAATTACAATGTGCCGCATGCACATCATACCCCAATTCACGCATTATCAACAGCAGGCATACAGAATCAGCACCGCCAGACAATGCAACTATATGCTTCTTATTTGTATCAAGCAGATTATGTTGGGCTATATATGTCCTAACCTTATTCAACATACAGTACTAAGCCTTTCAGGTATTCCCCTTCCGGATGATATATGTTTATTGGATGGTCTGCAGGTTGATGCAGCTGATGTAGTATGCGCACCTTGCGTCCGGATTGTGCCGCAGCGGTGAATACGGCATTCCTGAAATTATCTTTCGTCACAACCTGCGAACATGAGAATGTAAATAGTATTCCTCCTGGTTGAATCTTTTCAAAAGCCTTTGCATTGAGTCTGGTATATCCCTTCAGTGCATTGTGCAGTGCTCCTCGATGCTTAGCAAAAGCCGGAGGGTCGAGTATTATCAAATCATAGTTTTTGCCTGCCTTCTCCAGATATTTGAATGCATCCTCACAGTATGCCTCATGCCTTTTATCGCCAGGGAAGTTCAGTTCGACGTTCCTTGTAGTAAGTTCTATGGCTTTTGCCGATGAATCCACGGAATGCACCAATTCTGCACCACCTCTCATGGCATAGAATGAAAAACCACCTGTGTAGCAGAACATATTGAGGACCTTGCGTCCTTTAGAGAAACTTTCAAGTAGTGAGCGGTTCTCCCTTTGGTCAACGAAGAAACCGGTCTTCTGTCCTCGAAGCCAGTCCACATGGAACTTCAAACCATTTTCTATAGCTACATTTTCATCGGTTCCACCGAATATAAAGCCGTTTTCCTGCCCCAGGTCAGCCTTGTATGGCAATGTCGTCTCACTTTTGTAGTACACATTCTCCATTCGACAGCCCATAACCTTTGCCAATTCCTTGGCAATAATCTCGCGACAACGGTGCATACCTACGCTATGTGCCTGCATTACAGCCGTCTTTCCATAACAGTCTATCACAAGTCCTGGTAAGTTATCTCCTTCGCCATGCACAAGTCTGTACGTATTGTTCATCGGATTATCGGCAATGCCGATACCAATACGCATCTGAAGTGCGATGTTGAGTCTTTTGTTCCAGAATGCGTTGTCTATTGCTTCATCGTCAAACGTAAGAATTCTTACTGCAATACTTCCTATTTGGTAATGACCTCGTCCAATGTATGAGCCGTCATTAGCAATAACGTCAACGATGTCCCCCTCTTCTATCCCCTCGTCTTTTCTCATTATGGCACCAGAGAACACCCATGGGTGGAAACGCTTCATGCTTTCCTCTTTGCCTTTTCTCAGATATACATTCATACTTCTTACACTGTTATGAGGTTTAAGCTGTCTTTTCTTTTTCGTTACTGTTCTTGTCTTCTTTCGATGCTACAGTCTCAGTTTCCGGTTCTGGCACCACTACCAGTTCGTAGTTGCCGTTTTCCTTAAGTCGCAGGTATTCCTTATAAAGCATTATGCACGCCCAAGCATCAGTTGCAGCATAGCCCTTTTGCTTCTCGCTCAATACGTCAGCCTCCCAGTTGCTCAATTGTTCGCGCTTTGAGATACGCTGTCCAAAGAAGTTTGCATACAGTTTTGCAAGTCCGGTATCCTTTACTCCAAGTTCTATCATGTGATCCTGCAAATCTATGAAAGCTCGCGACTTGAATTCTCCCCTCGCATGCAGCGACAGAGAATCATCATGCCATGAAAGTCCTATTTTTTTTATATTGTCAGCTTCAAGCAGCTGTACTATTGCCGGACACAATCCTATACGGTTTAATCGGAAAAGAAAGCATACCTCCTCCGTACTTACTTGCAGTAGTGCCACCTTGTTGTGTCCACCTTTCCTGAACACAGGCCTTGTTTCTGTATCAAATCCAAGTATGTCCTGCTTCAAGAGATAGTCCACAGCCTTCTGAGCCTCTGCTTCCGTCAAAATCACAACGATTCTACCGGGGAATAGTATTCTTGGCAGTTTGCCAATCTGTTTCTTGTCGTATTTGCTATAAATTATTTTCTTTGACATTGTCTATTGAAAAAGTGTATGTATTTCTGTATGAAAATACAATGTGTAGTGGAAATTGCATACAAATTTACTAATAAATAAGGACATGGGCAAATAATTACATACATTATTTAATGCAATACCATAAAATGAAACGAAACATTTGCTTTTTTAGAATAATATTATTAAATTTGCATTGCATTTTCCAAATTCGCACATAATATTATATCAATAAAATCAAAAACTAACCAGCATGAAAAAAATCCTTTTTTCCGCTTTGATGCTTCTAAGTGCCGTTAGTGCATTTTCTGCATCAAATGAAATGACCGTGCTCACCTCCAAGCCTGGAGCTAAGGTACAGAGTACGATGTATGGTATCTTTTTCGAGGATATCAATTTTGCCGCTGATGGCGGACTTTACGCAGAAATGGTAAAAAACCGTTCTTTTGAATTCCCACAGAATTTTATGGGATGGCGCACCTATGGTAATGTAGAGTTGAAAGACGACGGTCCTTTTGAGAAGAATCCTCATTACGTACGTCTGAAATATGCCGGTCATCCTCACAAGCACACAGGACTTGACAACGAAGGTTTCTTTGGTATCTCCACAAAGAAAGGCGAAAAGTACCGTTTCACCGTATGGGCACGTTGTCCAGAAGGCGGCAAGTCAACCATTCTCGTTCAAGTTGTTGACAACGCTTCCATGGGCGAAAAGCAAGAGCAGGCCGTATGTCATGTTGACGTTGAGGGAAAGGAGTGGAAGAAATACACGGCGGAGTTTGAGGCTAAGAAGACACTCAACAAGCAAACTCTGCGCATTTTCCTTCGTGGATTCGCCAAGCAGCCTATCGTTACTACAGACCTTGAGCACGTCAGTCTCTTCCCTGTTGATACTTGGAAAGGACGCGAAAACGGAATGCGAAAGGATCTCGCCCAGGCATTGGCAGACCTTAAACCTGGTATTTTCCGCTTCCCAGGCGGATGTATCGTTGAAGGCACTGACCTTGAGTCCCGCTATCAGTGGAAGAACAGCGTAGGCCCTGTAGAAAACCGTCCTTTGAACGAGAATCGCTGGCACTACACCTTCGATTTCCGCTTCTACCCAGACTACTACCAGTCATACGGTCTTGGATTCTTTGAATTCTTCCAATTGTGCGAAGATTTCGGTTGTGAGGCTTTACCTGTCATTTCCTGCGGTTTGTCATGTCAATTCCAGAATGATATCAAGAATGAGAAGGACGTCCACGTGGCACTTGAAGATCTGGATTCATACATACAGGACGCGCTCGACCTCATAGAGTTTGCCAATGGTGCAACTACCACAAAGTGGGGCAAGGTACGTGCTGACATGGGACACCCAGAACCATTCAACCTAAAGTATCTCGGTGTTGGTAATGAGCAGTGGGACTATAAGGACAACCCCGCCTTCACCGCCCGCCTGAAGAAATTCCTCGATGTACTAAAGAAGGCACACCCTGAAATAAAGTATATCGGCACTACAGGTCCGGATTCTGAGGGTGAGAAGTTCGACATTCTACAGCCTAAGATGAAGGAGTTGAAGGTAGATTTGTACGATGAGCATTTCTATCGCAACGAGGCTTGGTTCATGGCAAAGGAAAACCGTCATCGCTACGACAACTACGACCGCAAGGGACCTAAGATCTTCGCTGGTGAATATGCATGTCATGGTAAAGGCAAGAAATGGAACCATTTCAACGCATCTCTTATGGAGGCAGCCTTCATGACAGGCATAGAGCGCAACGCCGACGTGGTATCTATGGCTACATATGCTCCTCTCTTCGCTCACGTTGAAGGATGGCAGTGGCGTCCTGATATGATATGGTATGACAATCTGCGCTCTTTCAAGTCATGTTCCTACTATGTACAGCAGATGTACAGCCTTTACAAGGGAACAAACGTATTGCCTCTCACCATGAATGGTAAGATTGTAGCTGGCGATGACGATCAAAATGGACTTTTCGCTTCTTCTGTAGTCAACAAGTCCACAGGAGAGATCTATGTCAAGGTAGTGAACGTAGGCAATACGGCCCAGCCTATAAAACTCACCTTAAAGGGACTCAAAAAGGCTGCTGCTGCAAAGTGCATTAGCCTAAGGAGCGATGACCCAATAGCAGAGAATTCTCTCGATAATCCCGATAAAATCGTACCAAAGGAGACTGACATCCAACTTAATGGCAATATCCTTGAGACAGAAATCCCAGCTTCTACATTTAATATATATGTGATAAAATAACAGATTGTAAAAAGCTGTAAGAATAAAAACGAGGAAGTAAGAGTTCTATATTGTTGTATAGCCCCCTTGCTTCCTCTTTTTTTTATCCATCTACAATCAAAAGGCAAAAAAAATCCCCGACACTTCCATCACGGATTTAGTCGGGGCTCAATCAAAAAATTACAACAAAAAAGAAAATTTACATATTTAATTCTGTTTCCTTGAGTCGGGAATAAGAATAATCCCGATTTCATCGTAAGAAACCAAAAATCTGTTAGTTCTGTTTCTGACGATTCTTACGTTCTGCCTTTCTCTTCTCCATGTCAGCAGTGTAAGCCTTGTACTGAGCATCTGTCATTATTGACTTCAGCTCATTGTTATATGCAGTCATGTCTGGGCGGTGGCCACGACGAGGACCATTTCCGTTACCAATCTTCTTACCTGCATTATCTTTTGGAGGTGCTGGACGTTCTCCCTTTTTCATCTGCTTGCCATCTTTGTCACCTCTTTTACCCATATATTTCTCATTCAGAGCCTTCACCTTTGCAGCTTGCTCCGCAGAGAGAGAGTATTTCTTTGTCATTTCCTGCGTACGCTTCTCTACCATTTCCTTTGGATCCATGTGTTTACGCTCACCTTTCTGAGTGTTAGCATCCTGAGCTGCAACTGATAACATGCACATTGCTGCTACGATAGTAAAAATGATTTTTTTCATAATTCTAATGATTTTGTTAATATTATGTTTTTAAGTTGAGCTTTTCACTTTATATGACATTCAAAACCCATTAAAGGTTTAATCTACCTTGCAATAATATCGACAAAAAATATTTAATTAACAATAGTTTGCATAATTACTTCCTACTTGAGTCCTGATAAAAACATGGTACAAGCTATTTCGTGAAGTATCTATGATGATTTTTGACAGTTCGCTTTGCTCACGGGGCAGGCACACTACACGCGTAAAATCATGAAATCAAAAGAAAGGATAAATAATGCAAGTTCTCCATAATAATAATACCTAAACAAGTGAATTCTTTAGCGTATTAAACTTGCATTTCTTTCCCAACAAAATCAAGAAACTGTTTTTCGAGGCGAAAACAACGGAAAAATGGTCTAAAATGTAAATTATTAACAGATAACCGTTTAACTAGTCTACAAGAAAAACAAAGAAATTCTCTTTTTGTAATTTGATAGCTTTTACAGTGTAATTTGATAGCTTTTACACTCTAAAAGCTACCATTTTATTGAGAAAAAAGACATAAAAAGCATGCTAAAAGCTATCATTTTACACAAAAAAGCCCCATTACACATTGAAATAAGTTGTGCAATGGGGCTTTTTAAGGTTTGTTAACCACTCTTTTGCATCAAAAGACATGGTTTCATTTGTGCGCAAAATCGATAAATGTCTTTCAAGAGTGTATCGGCAGAAAATCATCGATTTAATCGATAAAACTCCTTTTCGAACATAGGGGTAAAATACCCTTTGCCTATGGATGATTTGATTTCATCCAGTGACCAAAACTTACCACCAGAGGTCTCAGTGGCGGAAGGACTCAGTTCACCGTCATACACCGTGGTGAAGATATAGACTAGTTCGCGCTCTATCTGACTTTCATATATGTACTTACAGAGGAATTGAGGCTCATAGCAACTGGGATGTAGTCCTATCTCCTCATAAACTTCGCGTGCAAGAGCTTCATGGACGGTCTCGCCATAGTCTATGTGACCTCCTGTGGCAGTGTCCCACTTGTCAGGTTGTACCTCTTTCCATGGTGCACGATGCTGGAGATAGAGCTCTCCACGACTATTGAAAACATGCAGATGAACCACAGGATGGAGTTGTTTGGTGCCACAGTGTGCCTCCTTGCGTGTGATGGAAGACAGCACATTGCCATCCATGTCAACGACGGGGAACTTCTCTGTACCTGAATCCTGTTTTACGAGCATCCTTTCTCCTAAGACTGCCTGTTTCTTCTCTTCTATATTCATTTGGATGTTAATTTACTCATAAAACCATTTCCGTCAACAATAAAGCGCAGGTGTTCTCCCTCGCCTATCACTCCGCTGCCATCTTCAGCATGTACCTTGAACGTTAGTTTCCTGCCCTGCACAGAAATCAGTTCTGCAGTGGCGGTGACGGTGGCACCTAACGGCGTGGGCTTGAGATGTGACGATGAGATAAATCCACCCACAGTGGTCTGACCTGCGTCCAAATCACCAGCGACACACAACATGGCAGCATTCTCCATTAGTGCCATCATCATAGGGGTTGCAAGTACAGGGAGGTCTCCGCTGCCGACGTTGCATGCAAGGTGTCGTTCCTCCACGGTCACCTCACTTGTATGTTTCTTTCCTGTTTTCAGCATGTTTTTTAGTTCTTGAAGATAAATATACTGCAAAATTACTAAAAACTTGCGATATAAACGGCACAATCGGTTTTTTTTTTGTAATTTTGCAACACAAACAAATATGAAACAATGAAAATAGGTTACGACGCAAAACGGTATTACCATAATAATACCGGACTTGGCAACTACAGCCGCACCTTGGTAAAAGCCATTACGTCACAATACAATGACGTGGAGGCAATGCTCTATGACAGCAAGAGCATCGAAAGAACGTTCCGACTGGGCAGACGCGCCAAGAAGGATGGATGCGCCCTGTTTCACGGTTTGTCGAACGAGATTCCACGTGACATGGCGAAGGCTGGCATACCATCCATAGTAACCATGCACGACGTGGCATGGCGCACTTTCCCCAACATGTATAAACCCATAGACCGCCTTATATACGACATAAAATACGGATGGAGCGCAAGGAATGCTTCACACGTGGTCTGTATCAGTGAATCTACCAAACGCGACGTGATGCATTATTACGGTGTGGCGGAAGAAAAGATTTCCGTAATATACCAGCCTGTGCAGAGCATTTTCTACACCCCGATGGATGCAGAAGAAAGCCTGAGATTTATGGAGCAGGCTTTGCCATATCTCAATGGCAGACCATATATACTGACCGTTGGAACCATTAACAGCCGTAAAAACCTATGGAATATGGTGAGGGCTTATAACAAGATGGAAACGAAGGAGCGCCCTGCCTTCATAGTAGTTGGCAACGGTAGGGAGTACAGAAGGAAGGTTGAGGAATATATCAAGGAGAATAAACTGCAAAACGACGTACACATAGAGTCAAACATTCACGACGGGCGCATACTACAGGCGCTATACTCTAATGCACTCTGCATGATATATCCGTCTTTCTACGAAGGATTTGGTTTGCCCGTGGTGGAGGCTGCACTACAACACTGCCCGGTGATAACAAGTAACGTGTCGTCGTTACCTGAGGCTGCAGGCGAAGATGCCATACTGTGTAATCCTTCATCGGTAAAGGAACTGACGGACGCACTTCAACTATTTATCAGCGATGAAAATGGCAGGAAACAGCGTGGAGCTGCTTGCTATGATTATTGCATGGGCAAGTTTGATCCGTTCAGGTTGACGGAACAGATGCATGAACTATACCAAACGTTAAGTTGAGATTTTAAGTCCTAATTCTATCCTTCTGTGCTAAGCGAAGAATTAAGAGGCAATATTGTCGTATGACGAATATGAATTGTGAATTATGAATACAGAATTAATTAAGGGTGATAAAGGCAGGACACAGTTCCTCCGGTTTTTAATTAATGGTTGTTTTTCCGCTGCCATACATTACGGTGTATATTACCTCTGCCAGTTGTTCATAGAGGTAAATACAGCCTATGCCATAGGCTATATCGTAAGTTTCATAATAAACTACTATACTACGTGTTACTTTACCTTTAATCAGAAGCCTACATGGAGACGTTTCATCGGATTCTCCGGCTCACATGGCGTAAACTTCTGTCTGCACATAGTATTATTTTGGTGCTGTATGCAACTGGGGGTACACAGGCTTATAGCACCAGTGATAGTGATGGGCATAGCCATGATAGTGCAGTTTACTATACTGCGTTTCGTATTCAGGAAAAAGGATTAACGATAAGAAAGAAGGCAGGATTACCTACATCATCCATTCATCGGCTTCGTCAATTTGGAAATCGAGCAGGAGTTGTCTTAGCTGTGTGGATTCATAGTTTAGCTTGTACCATCCGCGCTGTGACGCCTTCTCTATCGGAGAGCCTTTAATAGTGCTCTGCGTACGCAGATAGTCTGCTACGTCATCGTACACTTCTTGCTTGTCCAAGGGGTAGAACAACGAATTTTTGATGTTATATACGTTGAGGGCAATGCGTCGAAGAGGCATGCCACTAGGGCCCACCTCCTTAAGTATGATAAGTATTTCGTGCTCGTAATTCGACACCTGAATATTTTGAAAAAGATACTTTGTATATTCGACTAAAAAAAAGTGAAGTGTGAAAAAACAATTTCACCCTTCACTTTCTTGCTTATGAAATTCTTGTATGTATTACGCAAGAACGATTTTATTCTCTTCAGTAGAAGCTACCTTTCCCTCCTTAAGGAGCCAACCAAGACCGAGCAATGTGTCAGAAACAGACAACTTTGCCAACTTTGCCACCTCTGCAAGAGTAAGTGCTTTGTCTGTTCCTGCTAAAACCTGATACACGTCACCGGCACGGAAACCTGCATTCTCTGCATTTACATATACTACCTCTGCCTTGGCAGCTGCCTTCTTTGCTGCAGGCTTAGCTGTCTTGACCTCTGCCTTAGCTGCTGTAATCTTCTTTGCAGCCGTTGTTTTTGTGGTTTTCTTTTCTGCCATTTTCTTTTACCCTTTCTTTATTAGTCTTTGCAAATTACCATATTGTCAATAAATTTCGGTACAAAGATACTCATAATCAACGAAAAAGGGCACTTTTCTTCTGAAAAAGTGCCCTATAACTCTCCAAATTTTGACTGATATCAAAGGTTCATCAAATATTTTGACTTTATTTGTTTTTATTTTCCGAGAATTATGATTAATCTCCTTACTCTGGACGTACAAGAGAAATCTGCAACTCGTCGAGCTGTTTCTGGTCTATGGCAGATGGCGCGTCGAGCATAACGTCGCGACCACTGTTGTTCTTAGGGAACGCGATGCAGTCGCGGATAGAATCCAAACCTGCCATAATACTTACGAAACGATCAAGGCCGAATGCCAGTCCTGCGTGTGGAGGCGCACCGTACTTGAATGCATTGATGAGGAATCCGAACTGTGCCATTGCACGCTCAGGGGTGAATCCCAATACCTCGAACATTTTTGCCTGAAGCTTTCCGTCATGGATACGCAATGAACCACCGCCTACCTCTATACCGTTGCATACAAAATCGTATGCCTTAGCACGCACCTTAGCAGGATCTGTGTCAAGAAGTGGAATATCATCAGGGTTTGGCATAGTGAACGGATGGTGGGTTGACATAAGGCGCTGCTCTTCATCACTCCACTCAAAGAGTGGGAAGTCAATTATCCATAAACATTCAAACTTATTCTTGTCCATGAGTCCAAGACGCTTGCCCATCTCCAGACGAAGTGCGCAGAGTTGGATTCGGGTCTTGTTAGCATTGTCGCCTGACAGTACGAGTATGAGATCGCCTTTCTTGGCTCCCATTTTGTCAGCTACAGCTTGCAGTTGTTCCGGAGTATAGAACTTATCTACAGATGACTTTATGGTACCATCCTCGTTTATCTTTATATACACGAGGCCCTTGGCGCCGACCTGCTGCGACTTAACAAAGTCGGTAAGTTGATCGAGCTGCTTGCGGGTGTAGTTAGCGCAACCTTCTGCACATATACCTCCGATGTATTCTGCATTGTCAAATACCTGGAATGTACCGAGCTTAAATACATCCATGAGCTCTACGAACTCCATGCCGAAACGAAGGTCTGGTTTGTCAGAACCATATTTTGCCATAGCTTCATGCCAGGTCATCTGGCGCAGCTTTGCAGGAAGTTCAACTCCGCGTACTTCCTTGAATAGATGACGTGCCATATCCTCAAAGATGCCGATGACGTCGTCCTGATCCACGAATGACATTTCGCAGTCTATCTGTGTGAACTCTGGCTGACGATCTGCACGCAGGTCCTCATCACGGAAACATTTTGCTATCTGGAAGTAACGGTCGAAGCCTGAGACCATAAGCAGTTGCTTAAGGGTCTGAGGTGACTGTGGCAAGGCATAGAACTGTCCTGGATTCATACGTGAAGGTACGACGAAATCACGCGCTCCTTCTGGGGTGGAACCTATCAAAATAGGTGTTTCCACTTCTATGAACTGCTTAGAATCGAGAAAATTTCTTATGAGGATTGTCATCTTGTGACGCAGTTCGAGATTCTTCCTGACACAAGAACGACGTAAGTCAAGATAACGATACTTCATGCGAAGCTCATCACCACCGTCTGTATTGTCTTCTATAGTGAAAGGTGGTGTCTGGCTCTCGCTGATGATATTAAGTTCTTCTACGATAATCTCAATGTCTCCTGTAGCCAGCTTTTTGTTCTTGGAGTAGCGCTCTGCCACTATGCCTGTTGCCTGAACGACAAATTCTCTGCCCAAATGGCCAGCCTTCTCCTTTAGCTCATCACTGGCATCCTCATTGAATGCTAACTGTGTGATACCATAACGGTCACGTAGATCAACAAATGTTAGTGCACCGAGATTGTGTACTCCCTGCACCCATCCTGCCAGAGTTACTTTCTGACCGACATTCTCAATACGGAGTTCACCGCAAGTGTTTGTTCTGTACATATTTTATTGTAATTTAATTTCGTAGTTTCTGCATCTATGTATTCCTGAGATTAAATAGAACCCTGATATAGCCCCGGAAATACAACAAAGCGAATATATCAAGTTTACTTTTAGTCTGTAATGATGTTCTCTGCCTTGAACTGCTCGATGATGTTCCTTACGTCTTTGCGTGCAGTGTCAGCGTCAACTTCATATTCGTCAAGTATGGTTTGTACAAGGTCATCTTCCGTAAAGTCTCCTTGCTCCATACGTTTCCACAGTAGCAACGATGATTCGTTTAACGCAATGAGTTTTGAAAAATCAATGTTCTTCTCGCCCATTGGAACGAGAAATGACTGATTACAGACACTATTAAGTTTAAAACCTGATCTTACTTTCATAGACTGTTCTTTATTTTATTAAATATTCTTGCTATCGTCTCCGATGGATGGTTTGAAAGATTCCATGCCAACAACAAGTAGCGCCTGAATGGCCTTAGCTTCACCCATGACTTCCAATATAGTCTGTATGTTGTACTATCGACAGAATCAATCTTATCACTGCCTTTCCTATAGAATCCTACTGCAATGGCAATTATGTCATCGCGGGTAATGTGTTCTGCACTGAAATTTCCATCTCCATACATCGTTATGTCGTTGCCTTCCATGCTGACGATTCTATGTAATGCCCATCTTTTGGGCGCTATCTCAGCAAGAATGACATCTCCCACTTTGAGGTCTTGGGTGACTGCTGTTAGCAATGCCTTGTCGCGACCGTCTTCAAGATAAGGACGCATACTATAGCCCTTCAATGGCAGTGTCACCGTGTGACCCTGTTTTATCATATCCGCTACTTGCGGTATAAGAATGTCATTCGGTAGCTGTATCATCCCTCCAAATATTTTTTGCAAACCAATGCGGAGGCCATGTCAGGAAGACAGTGTAGCTCTGCAACTTTTATGCTCTCTACCAGCTTGGACACAGTATAACATACATTCTGAAAGATTGTCTCATCCCACTTCATGGATGAACATGCAGTCAACAACACTGAAAAAGAATTCAGTGGCGGTAGTTCTTTGACATAGTTCGTTTCGTCGCGTTTTATCTGCATCAGTGCCCCCAATGGCACTCGTATGTTCCTGTAGCATGGTGTTTTTCCACTCCATGGAGAACCGTAAAGGATCGGACGCCCTTCTTCTATACGGAATATAGGATTATCATCGTTTACTATGTCACACTCTTCTACGGTTCTCATCCAATTAGCCACATGTGTGCTTTTGCCAGTTCCACTAGGTGCTGTAAACGCATAAGCTACTCCTTTGTGACGGATGACAGAGGCATGGACGAGCAAAGTGTCATGTGTGGCCCCACTGAAGGCATATACAAGCATCAGGGAGTTGTTCATAGCAAAACGACGCATGGCAATGTTACCTTGTATCATGCAACGACAATCTGTAAATCCAGGAGATGCTATGATCAACGCACATTCGATACCTAAAACGTCGTGCACATGGAACTGGTAGCCACCATCCTTCAACTTCTGCACACGAGTGATGCCATTCCCTGTGTCAACATCGCGTACCAAATGACAGTCTTCATCTGGTATTGCTGACAACACATTGCATACGGAAATATTGAAAAGAGCATCACCGTCTGCATTATATTTGAAAGGTATGAATGATGGCAACAACCTATCCAGGACGGAAGCATCACCGTCTATGGATATCGTTATGATGTGTCCACCTACCTTATATGCTGCAACCATGGGCCTTACTGCTACTCTACAGATACTTCCTTTTCTTCTATGGCATAACCTTCGTCAGTATATTCCGTCCTGACAGCCTTGAACTGGAACCTATCACTGTTGATGAACTTCACAAGATAGCCACGTTTTTTATAGTACTCTACTTGTTTCAGGTACTTTTTGTCTAATTTCTTTGAATCTTGACTAAATACCACGCAACAGGTGCGGTTCTTCTCACCCTCGAAAACCATGTGGTTGCGCAACTGACTGGACAATTCGTTCCTTGCTACAAGGAACTTGGTGCGAAGATGTATCTGTGCACCGTCAAGGCTCATCTCATCCGTAAAATATACGACGGAGTCAACAGGTGAATATGCAATGCCATACACATACATTTCATGTGCATCAACGATGTCGCTGACATAGCGGATTTTCTGCTTTCCTTTTTTTGCATCGACCGCTTCCTTCCTGGGATCTTCTGGTCCTGGATGACCACCTGGTGAAGGTTTGTCGTTCTGAGCACTAAGACTTGCTGTAAATCCTATGCACAAAAATACTAAAATAAATATTTTCTTTGCCATAACTCTATTCTATATATCGTTCCTATTCTATATATTGTTAATTCAAAGTCTTTAACAGTCTTCTCATCTTGCGCTCTGCTTTTTTGCGAATCTGTCGTACACGCTCCCTTTTCAGTCCCAACTCTTCGCCAATCTCCGCCATAGTCTTGACATCTACTGTACCAATACCATAGAAAGACTTGATAATGTATTTGTCCTTTTCGTCCAAATATCGCAAAACCTTTGCCAGCGCATAACCTATGTCGTTATCTTCTGCAGAGTCATCTGTCATGGGTTTACCTGCCTTCAGAAGATCTCCGAAGGTGTTGGTCTGTCCTGCATGTATAGGTGCATCGGTAGAATACCTGCGTATTTGCTTTGCAGACTCAGCATTTCGTTTAGGCATCGTGACCATTGTCCCCTGTGCTGGCATGGCCTGAAGCATGGCCTTCTTTATATCAAACTGCGCATAGTTTACAAAACTCTTTTCTTTTTCGGGTTGCCACTTACGAGCTGCTGTTATCAAAGCGATATTTCCTTCGCTTATCAAATCATCCATGCTAACCTCATCTGACTTTTCTGCATACTGACGGGCTATACTGACTACATATCGAAGATTCGAAGTGACAAGTTTCTCTACTGCACTCTCATCGCCTGCTTGTATTCTTTCTGCCAAACAGCATTCCTCCTCCTCAGAGAGTAATGGTATATCATGTATGTCATGCCAATAGGCATCTAAAGTGTCGTATTTCTGCATATCTATATTCTTTTAGGTAATATTCATTATGCTTTAGACTATCATTGTATAGTCGTCATTCACTTTCAAATTGTATAATCAATCCCTATAGCCATGTGGATAACAACTTGGATAACCATCCGTATGTCTTCTGCCAACGTGTACGCCACTTGTCCCATCGTTCAGGTGTAAGCAGGAAACTTTTTTTCTTGTCTTCATCGAACAACCGTGTCAACTCTGCTGTAGTATTCTTATCTACAATCACAGCATTTGCTTCATAGTCCCAGTTCAGTGAACGTGCATCTAGGTTACAACTGCCTACGGTACAAAGTTTTCCATCTACCATTATTATCTTTGTATGATGGAAGCCATCTTGGTATATATAAACATTGGCTCCACGCTTCATCATCCAATGTAAATGATAGAACGAAGCATCTGGCTCCATAGGAATGTCACTTTTCTCTGACATCATTATGTCAAATTTCACTCCACGTTTCAATGCTCTTTTGATAGCTTTCTTTACGCTATGAGTCAATGACATGTATGGATTCAATAGTTTTATACTGTCCTTGGCGTTATCAAAGCATGATATATAAAACTGTCGCATTATCTTGTTTGTCTTGTGCGGCTCACGGTTTATTATACCTACCATCTTTTTATAGGCTGTCGCGGTTGTGTCTGGCTTCACACCGTCAAAGTAGCCTGCAGGCCCTATACCACGATAATATTGTGCACCACTCACCTTCTGTCCTGTTGTCTTATTCCATATACGCAGGAATATTGACTGCAGTGTGTTTACTGCATCTCCTTCGATTCGACAATGCATATCATGCCACGAACCAACCACATCAGTACCATGTATGTAATAATCAGCAACATTCATGCCACCCGTATATGCTATTTGACCGTCTATCACGACTATTTTACGATGGTCCCTGTGAAAAACATGATTGATCCATGGGAATCCAATTGGATCAAACTCGTATAGTTCCACTCCACGCTCCCTGATAGCTGTTACATGCTCCTTTTTCAGAGGTCTGTTGTTTGACATGTTGCCAAAAGCATCAAAGAGAGCCCTCACTTCTACACCTTCTTTTACTTTCTCTGCAAGTAAGTCGAACAATGCATTAGCTATGGAATCATTACGGAAATTAAAATATTCAAGATGTACACTACTTTTTGCATGGCGTATGGCAGTGAAAAGATCGTCGTATTTCTTCTGTCCGCTGTTAAACAATACAACACTATTATCATGTGAGAATACTATACCTTTATCTCTCAAATCCGCAACTATCAGCGAATCTGAAGACATCTCTACATTCTCTGGCGTAGCTGCCTTTAAGCCAATTACGCACAGTAAACATATTATATTAAAGATAATTCTTCTCATGTAAAATAAATAATCCTTTATACTTTTCCTTTTAAAAACGAACTTTAGTCTGTTTTAATATGTACATCAGTTTGCGGGAATGGTATTTCTATATTATTCTCGTTTAGAGCATTATATATAGCCTCAAAAATTTCGCCATCATCCAGATACTGCGTAAATACATTTACCCAGACTATGACTTTAAATACCAAGGCAGAGTCTGCTAATTCCTTTAGGACTACCTTTACTCCCTTACGTTGGTCTATGCATCTGAGTTGAACTACTGCATTTGCAATGATTTCTTTTGCATCCTTGACATTTGTTCCGTATGCTACGCCTACATCCAGTATATGCTGTTCATATCCATGATTCCTTGTCATGTTTTTATAATTCTTTGTAAACAATTGAGAATTCTGGAATGCTATAACAGAACCATCAACAGTATCTATTGTAGTAGATGTATACGATATACTTGACACTCTACCACGAACTCCATCACAGACTATCAGATCACCTATTTTTATACGACCTGTCATCAATGAAATACCGTAATAGATATTCTCCAGTATGTCTTTAGACGCGAAACCGATACCGGTGGACAGGCCTCCAGAAATAACGACAAGCCATGTATTGGAAACATGCAGTAGAGACAATGCTATTATAAACCACATTCCCCATATTATGATCTGCATCACATTTTTTACCATCATGAAGCGCTGCTCTGCATTGGACTTGTCATGTTGTACGAAATACAGCTTTGCAAATGCCTTCGATGTATGATTCAGATAGTTGAAGACAAACCAAAGCACAATAACCACAGCGATACTCAAAATGCTAGCCCTGAAATTCGGAGTGTTGATGAAATCCTTCTGAAACAGATTCCATGTCCAGTCTGACAGGTTGAATACATCAGCAGCCCAATATAAGCTTATAACGACAGATGCTACGCCTGCAGTAGGCAACAGTACCCAATAAACTATGGCATGATGCCACGTCTCTGTAATAGGCTTCTCCCCAAGTTTCTTTTCCTTAGAATACTCTTTATACCAGTCGCGAATACATGTTATTGTCAATATACATGTCAACTGCATAATCCACCAGATAAGAATCTGTACAGATAAAAGCGTATATCCTATAAGCGATGAACAGAGGGATACCAAAAATACAAACTGTGAAAAATATGCATAGCCTCGATCACTTTTATCTATATCCTTCGTCTTACGCAATGCAATCCACTGCCATATACAACAGAACAGAAGTATTGGTGGGAATATAATATCTACCAATGCATTCGGAATCAATACCACACGGAAACTGATTACAACGAAACCATTCACAAGCAGTGGCATATATACATAAAGCGTACTCATTATCTGCTCTGTCTTGACACGTAGCAAAGTAGAGATGATTATTACACTCATAAGCCATGCGAACTGCACGAGCAATGATGACGCCATGATAAGGAAATTCTGTTCTATCAAAGCCTGTACTATACCAAGCAGTATAGCAAAGGTAACAGCCGTTGATGCCAGGATGATACATCTACGCTTCTCCATGAACCAACTGGAGATACCCGATAGCATTCCTTTCTTTATCAGATATGACACAAACCAATGGACGATAATCTGATTTAACAATATGGCAACACAGCCGTAGAGTAATATAAAGCCAAACAGACCGAGAATCCATTTAGAATCCCACTGAGACCGTACATCATTATTAGAAGTAAAATACTTTTCATCTACGCTCTCTCTCATTTCCGATAGGTATCTGCCTAAACTTGACAATATCGAGAAATAATTATCGCCTCCATTCTTGAATATATTGTTTTGTATCTCCGCGTATTTGGAGTTAGCGTAGTCATTCAAATTCCTCAGACGATTCTCTGTCATCTTATAATAGTAGATGTACTCCGTTAACTGATCACGGTCTTCTTCTACCATACGACGTGTGTTTACTGCTAAAGCCAGGCTTACATTTCTATCTATCTTTGACTGTTCGTCCAGCATCATGACCGGCATTGACTTTAAGCATTGTATCAAGCTGTCGAAGCGAGTCACTTCACTATTATTCTTGTCAACATAGTTTTTAAAAGGAATAAGATGGCGTTCAAATTCCTTGTATTGTTCTATTGCCTCATGACATGCATAGGTTAGGTCAAAAACGTAGCCGTCTTTCTGAGAATATAGCATCAATGAATTTTGGTTTGAGCTCTGCACGGTCTCCATCAATGTCATCATCACATTGCGCCTTGCCATACTCATCTGTTTCTGCTTCTTTCCGTATTCATCGTGGTACGTTTTAAGCTCGCTACGTAATATACGCAACGTATTACTCAAGCTATCCTCCTTGAGTACGGCTTTTGAAGGCAAAGCAAAAACGAATGCCAGCAAAAGCAATATGTAATATTTTGTTCTCATTGTAGTTGTCTGAAGAAATAGGCTACAAAGTTACACAAAAATCTGCACCCAAGCAAACATATTAACATTAATTATAATCGAATATTAAATAGTTTGTCCGCATAGGGAGTTACACCTTTTTCCATTCATCGGCAAATTTAAACATCTCTCTGTCGCCACGACTATCACCATAGGCATACAGGTAATACTCGCTCCTATCTGGTTCTTTTGCAGCAAGGCGTCTTACCTTCTCTGCGCCAAAGCAGTTGTGTGTGGAGAATTTACCTGTAAGTCTTCCGTCACTGCCGACTTCCATCTCTGTTGACAGCACCTCCTCTGCACCTAAAGCAAGACAAAAAGGAGCCACCCATTCTCTTATGCTTGCACTAACAACATAAATCGTACACCCCTCTTGTTTTCGTTGCCTGAAGATTTCCATAACGTCAGGTCGGACCAAATCCCCCACCCTTGCAGCGTATGTTTCACCAAACTGTTTGAACACGCTGTATTTCATACCCTTAAAGTACCAGGACAAAAGTTTCTGTTTGCATTGATGATTATCTATGATCTTCATAAACATCAATGCTATCATAGGAGCAAAAATCACAATGCCAAGGTATAAAGACATCGTTCCCTTTGCATGTCTGATAAAATCAAACATAGTATCCTTCCGGGTTATAGTACCATCGAAATCAAAAACAGCAACCCTACGTTTTCCTTCCACCATCTTTATTACTATCAGACATACACTGCGTCTGACTTTTGCATTAATATTTCCCTATGTTTCTTTCATTTAATGCCTTGCTGTATTTTGCCGCATTTTGCAAGTGTTCCTCATATGTACGAGCAAAATTATGCGTACCAGAGAAATCCTCCTTTGCACACATATACAGATAATCATGCCTTTCCATATTCAACACGGCATCGATGCCTGCCACACTGGCCACCCTGATAGGACCTGGAGGTAACCCTTCATTTATATAAGTGTTGTAAGGAGACTTCACATGGAGCATATTATTGTAAATACGTTTTACTGCAAAGTCCTTCAAGGCAAACTTTATGGTAGGGTCGGCTTGGAGTGGCATTGGCTTCTGCAAACGATTATAATACATACCTGCAATCATTGGCTTCTCGGCATTGTTTGCAGTTTCCTCATCTATTATACTTGCCAATGTCATAACTTCCTCGGGTGTGAGATTCAGCTTGCCAGCCTTTGCCATGCGCTCATCGTTCCAGAATCTCTTTTTCTCATCTTGCATCTTTTTCAAAAGCTTCTCTGCAGAGATATTCCAATACACCTCGTATGTGTTAGGAATAAACAAGGTTACAATCGTCGCTGTATCAAGTCCGAGTTTACTGCATGAATCATTATTTGCAAAATAGTTCATCAGTTCCTCCTTATCCATCATCAATTTGGCGGATAATTCTTCTGCCAGCCTATCCAAAGTCCTGACAGAAGGCACAGTAAGGCGCACTGGGTCCTGCTGTCCATTACGTAGTTTTCTGAAGAACATAAGCGAGCCTACAGACTTGTCAATACAGAAACGTCCGGTACGGATGTTATCCTCTAACCCTGTATGCCTTGCTAAAATCTTGATACATGACACACTGTAGCAATGACTCACTTCGTCAAGTTTCGCCGCAATAGAGTCTATGTTGTCATCCTTGTCAACATAGACATAAGCATCCCCGTCAGTTTTGTTCATAGGAGCAAACAGATAAAAAAGTGTTGCCGCAACAATTAACACGACAAAACCTATAATCCCTACAGGAAATAGTTTCTTTACATTCAATTTCATTTTATCAATCAATTTATTTTATTCCAAGTAAATCATTTAAAGTTCATTTGTGACACAAAAGTACAAATTTTATTCTTAACAAAGCATCGTTTTTTTAATTTTAATACGAAAAGTAGTTAAAATAACTTAATTCTGTAAATTTTCCTATGCACGCACGAACAATATATAAATAAAAAGTCGTACCTTTGCACCCGATTTCCCAACGAAGGGTATCATTAATTATTAATTAACATTATGTCTAACTTTAAAAATGTACAGCCACTCGACGACTTCAACTGGGAGGAGTTCGAGAATGGAGGTATCTCAAACGCAAGTAAGGAAGCTCAGGAAGCTTCTTACGATGCAACACTCAACAAGGTATCTGAGGGCCAGGTGGTCGAGGGTACCGTAATTTCAATGGACAAGAAGGAAGTAATCGTTAACATCGGTTACAAGAGCGATGGTATCATTGCAGCTTCTGAGTTCCGTTACAATCCTGACCTGAAAATCGGCGACACCGTAGAGGTTTACGTAGAGAATCAGGAGGACAAGAAAGGACAGCTTGTTCTTTCACACAAGAAGGCTCACATGGCTAAAAGCTGGGAGCGTGTCAATGAGGCACTGGAGAAGGAAGAGATCATTCAGGGTTACATCAAGTGTCGTACTAAGGGCGGCATGATCGTTGATGTATTCGGTATGGAGGCATTCTTGCCAGGCTCACAGATTGACGTTCATCCAATACGTGACTACGATGTATTTGTAGGTAAGACTATGGAGTTCAAGATTGTCAAGATCAATCAGGAGTTCCGCAACGTAGTCGTTTCACACAAGGCTCTTATCGAGGCTGAGCTCGAAGCTCAGAAGAAGGAGATTATGTCTAAGCTCGAGAAGGGTCAGGTTTACGAGGGTACAGTTAAGAACATCACTTCATACGGTGTATTCATCGACCTCGGTGGCGTTGACGGTCTCGTACACATCACAGACCTTTCTTGGGGCCGCGTAAGCGATCCACATGAGGTTGTACAGCTCGACCAGAAGATCAACGTCGTAATTCTCGACTTCGACGACGAGAAGAAGCGTATCGCACTCGGTCTGAAGCAGCTCACTCCACATCCATGGGATGCACTTGATCCAAACCTCAAGGTTGGCGACCGTATCAAGGGTAAGGTAGTTGTCATCGCTGACTACGGTGCATTCGTAGAAGTAGCACCTGGCGTTGAAGGTCTTATCCACGTTTCTGAGATGTCATGGAGCCAGCACCTGCGTTCTGCACAGGACTTCCTTAAGGTTGGTGACGAGGTTGAGGCAGAAATCCTTACCCTCGACCGCGAGGAGCGTAAGATGTCACTTGGCATCCGTCAGCTGAAGGAGGATCCATGGGCTAACATCGAGACAAAGTACCCTGTTAACTCTAAGCACACAGCAAAGGTTCGCAACTTCACTAACTTCGGTATCTTCGTAGAGCTCGAGGAAGGTGTTGACGGACTCATCCATATTTCTGACCTCTCATGGACCAAGAAGGTTAAGCACCCATCTGAGTTCACACAGGTTGGCGCACCTATCGACGTTGTAGTTCTTGAGATAGACAAGGAGAACCGTCGTCTTTCTCTCGGCCACAAGCAGCTTGAGGAGAACCCATGGGATACATACGAGACTCTCTATACTCCAGGTTCTGTACACAAAGGTGTCGTTTCTGAGGTTATGGACAAGGGCGCAGTCATCACCCTCAACGAGGGCGGCGAAGGCTTCGCTACTCCAAAGCACCTTGTTAAGGAGGACGGTACTTCTGCACAGAAGGGCGAGGAACTCGATTTCAAGGTTATCGAATTCGTAAAGGAGACAAAGCGCATCATTCTCTCTCACTCTCGCACATTCGAACCAGACAAGGAGCTCGAGCAGACTGAGAAGAAGCCACGTGCTGCAAAGCGTACTGCTAAGAAGGACGACGCTACACAGATCAACAATGTAGCAGCAGCTCAGTCTCTTGGTGACTTCGATGCACTTGCAGCATTGAAGGCTCAGATGGAGAAGGGTGAGTAATCCTATTGATTACAAAACACAATAACAATAAATCAGGCTCGTAAAGAGAAATTCTTTGCGAGCCTTTTTTCAAATTCATTAACGATGAAACTACAAGAGCGTTACAATCAAATCATAAACTACTTCAAAGAGAACAATTCCGATGCTGAAACCGAATTGAATTTCTCTTCCGTATTTCAACTTCTCGTCGCAGTTGTTCTATCTGCACAGTGTACAGACAAACGTGTAAACATGGTAACGCCTGCTCTTTTTGCAGCCTACCCTACCCCCAAGGACATGGCTAACGCCAATGAAGCAGACATATACGAATATATTAAAAGCGTATCTTACCCCAATGCCAAGGCAAAACATCTTGTAGGGTTGTCACAGATGCTCGTTGAAAAGTTTAACAACGAAGTACCAAACGACATGGATTCACTTACTTCCTTGCCTGGTGTTGGCAGGAAGACTGCCAACGTAATAATGGCTGTAGCTTTTTCTAAAAGCGCAATGCCTGTGGATACTCACGTATATAGGGTAAGCCACAGACTAGGACTCGTAAGTTTGAAACACAATACTCCCCTAAAGGTAGAGAGAGAACTCACAAAACATATACCAGAAGAAATAATGGGGTTGGCTCATCATTGGCTTTTGCTTCACGGAAGATATATATGCAAAAGTCTGAAGCCACAATGTGACAAATGTCCTTTTGATTCTTTCTGCCCCAAAAAACTAGAAGGAAGCAAACTATAGAAACACCCCTTCAAAACCATACTACACCTCTACAATCAAACCGTCATAAGCGAAGGTAAATCCCTCGGGCAGATGACTGTTTGCTACGTCATGTGTACCTATGTCGTGTGTCAAGTGTGTAAAATACGTCTTTTGTGCTCCAATTCTACGCGAGAAGCTTATCGCATCTTTCACCAACTGATGACTATGATGTTCTTTCTCAAAACGCAGAGCATTCACCACAAGCACCTTCACTCCTTCAAGCAACGCTACAGAATCATCTTCTATACTTTTCATATCTGTAATATATGCCAAGTCGCCAATACGGTATCCTAAAATCGGCAATGCTCCGTGCATAACGCCAACGGGCATTATGCTTTGTTTCTCTCCTACGGCAGGAACGATTTTTGTCTTTCCCTCCTTATTCATAACACCTTCAAGCGATGCTCCGCTTGCCGGAAAAGCAATTTCTATCTTATGCGGGCGTGAAACAACAAATGGTTTTCCACTACAGACTTCATGCAATTTCAACAAAGGAACGCCAGGATACAGACTCTCCTTGAAACAATATGGCATCGTTGCATGAAGTCCTTCAATGACATCTTGTTGTGCATAGATATCTACATCACCGAAATTTGCAAAAGGGCGCAGGTCATCTATGCCACCTACATGGTCATAGTGTATGTGCGTTATCAGTACGGCATCAATCTTTCCGAATGGCTGCTTCAATATCTGCTGACGAAAATCAGGTCCGCAGTCTATCAGAATCCTCAGTCCCTCGTCAGTCTCTATCATTGCCGATGCACGCAGGCGCTTATCATGAATGTCATTGCTTTTACAAACCTCACAGTCACATCCTATAGCTGGTACACCTATCGAAGTGCCAGTACCAAGAAAAATCAACTTCATATCACACTGACTCTAAACAATATTCACCTCGGGCCTGATCTCTATACCAAAACGCGACTTCACGTCACTTCGTATAGCATCACATAAAGCAAGTATCTCCTTGCCAGTCGCGCCACCCTTGTTCACCAAGACAAGGGCTTGCTTGTCGTGCACGGCAGCACGTCCCATAGACTTACCCTTCCATCCACATTGCTCAATCATCCAACCTGCAGGAATTTTCACTTTGTCATCACCCACATTGTAATGCGGCATATTTGGGTATCTCTCTATCAGTTCGCTGAACTTATCATGATCAACAACAGGATTCATGAAGAAAGAACCTGCATTACCTTCGATCTCCGGTTCTGGCAGTTTAGACTTCCTTATATCTATCACCGCCCTTCTCACGTCACTTGCCGTAGGATTTTCTATACCCTTCTGCTGTAAGACGGCACTTAGGTTTCCATAACCAAGACGCGGTGTGAAAATCTTGCTCAATTTGTACGTAACGTAGGTTACTACATATCTACCTTTCCACTCACCTTTAAACTTACTGTAACGGTATGCATAGTCACACTCCTCGGGAGTTATGACAACCTCCTTACCGGTCTCCGTCTCTATTGCCTCTATCTTGTAAACCACATCCTGCACTTCCATGCCGTAGGCTCCTATGTTCTGTACTACGGAAGCTCCAACCTCACCAGGTATATGCGACAGGTTCTCCATATCATAGTATCCATGACTCACAGCATAGTCAACCACCTCGTCCCATACCTCCCCGGCACCGCAACGCATCAGTATGTAGGCGTCTTTCTCGCTGACCTCTATTCCTTTTATCAGCGGGTGCAACACATTTCCCTCAAAATCCTGTGTCAGCAACAAATTACTACCTCCACCAATAACAAGCAGAGGCTCCTTGCAAAGCATCGCCAAGGTTGCACGCAATTCCTCGACAGAGGTTGGCTCATAGAGCGCGTTACATCCTTGGTCAATTCCAAAAGTATTATGGTTAAGCAAACTTTGCATATTATTATCAATTCGTCATTTTAGTTAACTTCCAGGCCTTGCCACTACGAACGAACACAAGGTCTGTCTGAAGACCATTTGCTATACCACGTATAAGGAAATAGCGTGTATTGGATGCAGGATATGGCTGAGCACCATATACTATGTTATATATATTGCCTGATGGCATCCAAGGAGCAAACATTGGCCACTGTTCAGGCATGATGTCACCTGTCATGGTAGAGAAGTCGTCATCTGGATCAGGAGCAGTAATAGAAACTGTCTCTGCCAGCGATTTCTGCTGGAATGCCGTATCGGTGGCAAATCTTTGGTAAAACCTTATAAAACCTGCATCGGGATGCTGGCCGAGCGACGTGTATGAAATATTGTTCATACGCCACATACCGCGGGTACGCAAAAAGTGCCAACGAGTAACCTTGGACTGTTTGATAGATATTCTCTCCACAGTCACCTCATTAACCGATGTGTCGTTCACAAGTTTCATCTGAGAATGCTTATGGAATATCAGGGTGTAATATCCCTGTGGCATAAAGAAGCGCTCACGCTTCCATTGTGTTGCTTCCATCTTAGATTCCTTACCGTATGTATTCACGTCAAGCGGAAACATCGTACGTTCTTTTTGCACCTTACGGCTCGCTGCATAGTTAAAGAAGAAATCGTCAAACAATTCATCTGCAGCAGCTGGCATAGGCTCTTCCTCTACCAGTCCTGACAGTGAATCTTCCTGTGTGGTGTCAGACATGAGTGTATCACTCATTATACTATCTGAAGCGTCACCTTTTTTATCAACACATCCCGTGGTAAAAAAGAAGGCGCAAACAAAAAACAATAGTAAAAGAAATATGCTTTTTCTCATTTCTTTGTTGTAATAACCTTATATTTGAAAATATCCTATCTTTATTTGAGCACAAAGGTAATAATATCTTTTGAATTACCCAAATGTTTCATAAAAAAAACATCTTACTACGTAATTTTATTCTAAAGGTGGGTTCTAATAATTCCCACTGTCAGATTTTTGAATTTGTTTCGAGGGCAAAATGTTAGCTGATAAGGGTTGCGCTCCCCCGCGAAACGGGGGAGAAGCGAAGCGGAGGGGCTATGTGACCGCAGAAGCTAGCAGTTTGCACCGAAAGAAAACAAAAAGATGACATAATGATATTCATATAATTGACTAATTTAACTCGTGGGAATTTTTAGAACCCACCTAAAGCGATTCTGATAAGTAGGTGTGCATAATTATCTATAAAATCCTTGCATCACCTGATGATGATCTTCTGCACCTGCTAACGGTTGAGTAGGAGTCACTACACGCCCTTATATCATGCACTGAACCCTACGTCATCATGCAATACTATCATTATAAAGGTGGGTTCTATAAATTAGCTTTGACAGTTTTTCGTTTTGTAACTTTTCCCTTCCTTTTTCTTACACTTTGATTTTTCGAACCTCAATTTCCTTGCGATAAAATCCATCGTAAGGAAATT
>JAEEGH010004394.1_pt1 | contig 36230 bp, 29 predicted proteins | sample 9134181 | NCBI WGS metagenome assembly JAEEGH01 (sample SAMN16246544, study PRJNA631951) | gut metagenome | biome: gut microbiome; feature: rumen; material: DP-attached | host: Bos | place: Iran: Karaj | collected 2018-10
GGCCAATGAGAAGTACTTCGTAAGCAGATACGAGGCTACGCCGAACTTGTCGAGACCCATCAGACGGGCACTTAGTGATGGGGCAATCTCGCCGGGGATGCCGCTCTGGTGCAGACCAATGACACCCTGGTTCTTCTCACCGACACGAACGAGGATGATCTTCGTTGTGCCGACACCACGGCCCGTCAGGTACTGACCTTCAACCTCCACCTTGTCTGAAGGAATCAGGGGCACACCGCGCCAAAGAATCACGCGAGTACCAAACAGATCCGTCGTCACAGGCGGTACACCGCGCCACGTACATTCACGCTCGAAGGCTGCAATCGCACGAGGATGGGCGATGAAGAAGGCAGGCTCCTTCCACACCAAGCTAAGCAGTTCGTCGAGGTCGTCGGGCGTGGGTGAACCGTAGCGCGTGGTGATACGGTAGGCGGGATTGGCCGCAGCCAGCAGACCGAACTGCTTGTTGTTGATCAGCTCCCACTCCTGGCGCTCTTTGATGCTCTCGATACTGAGGCGCAACTGTTCCTCCAACTGATTGTAGGGGTTGTTATAGAGGTCTGAAACGCGGGTATGCACGCGCACCACCGTCTGCAGCGTGTTCAACGAATACTCCGTCGGATTCTCCTCGTAGTCGATGTACGTCTCGGGGATGATGTTATCCTCCTCATGTCCGCTCACCAGATCGATGTGCTTCTCGCCGTTATCATTGACCGAGGCCTTCAGGCGCAGCTGCTTGTCAACGGCTTTCTCGAACGTGTCGCGGAAATCGGGCACCTCCTTGATGAACTTAATCAGCTCCTGCAGTTTCAGACCGAGGAACACCGTCGGCGTGATGGCGCGCACGCTGACCGTCGATTCCTGCTCGTCCAGCAGGTCGGCCTCGCCGAAGTATTCGCCGTCGCCCAGGAGCGCAATCCGCAGGTCCTCGCCGTGAGGGCCACGGCTGATGACCTCAGCCTGCCCCGAGGCCACGATGAAGAAGCGCTGCTTGTCCTTGCCCTCCTCGACGAACAGCTGGTCCACGTCCACCTCCTTCGCCTCGAACGAGTTCACCAGGCGGTTCACTATCTCGTCGTCAAATTCCGAGAACAGGGGGATGGCCTTCAGGTTCTTCGCCGTAAACGAGGGCACGCCGTTGACGTATTGTATCGGCAGGCGGTCGTTCTTACGGAGTTCCACCTTCGTGCGGTTCACGCGGAACGTTCCGCCGCTGACCTGCACCCAGGGCAGCAGTTTCAGCAACAGTCTCGGGGTGATAGAGCCCATCTGCGGGGCGGTTTTCGTTGTCGTAGCCAGTCTTCTGGCGGTTGCAGTGGTCACACTGCGCTGTAAGTTTGATTCAGCCATAATTGTTTGAGTTTTTTTTACGTTTACTAATGTTATTACTTCAATAATTTGTCTCTTAAAATATGCCACTCAATCGTTGAGTACGGCCCGCAGCCTCGCAGAGGCCTCCACTCAATCGTTGAGTACGGCCTCCAGCCTCGCAGAAGCCACCACTCAATCGTTGAGTACGGCCCCCAGCCTCGCAGAAGCCACCACTCAATCGTTGAGTACGGCCCCCAGCCTCGCAGAAACCACCACTCAATCGTTGAGTACGGCCCCCAGCCTCGCAGAGGCCACCACTCAATCGTTGAGTACGGCCCCCAGCCTCGCCGGGGCCCCCACTCAATCGTTGAGTACGGCCCCCAGCCTCGCCGGGGCCACCACTCAATCGTTGAGTGCCCCCCTCAGCCCTACTTCCTGATGGTCACGCGGTGCGTCGTTCCCTCCACGTGCTCCACGCTGATGACGTTGTACCCCTGCTCGCGGGCGTTGCGGGGCACGTTGTCCAGCGGTTCGCCCTCAGTGAGCAGCACTTCGAGCGTGTCGCCCGGCTGCAGCCTTGACAGCTCAATCTTCGTCTTGACGAAGGTCATCGGGCAGTGCTCCTTCGTGATGTCTAATACTTTTGTTGCCATGTCCTTACCTTTTACTTTTTTACCTTTTTACTTTTTTACCTTTAAATAAATAGTGTCTCCCCCCCCTCGGAGAGCTTCAGGAACGTCGCCACGCCGAGCACGTCCTTCACCTCCGGTATGAAGTCCTCCCTCTTCAGGCCGAGCACGTGCATCGCCATCTCGCAGGCGTAGAGGTTGATGCCCAGCGCCTTGGCCGCCTCGACCAGTTCTTCGAGCGTCGCCACGTTGTTCTTGCGCATCAGGTAGCGGAATATCTTCGGCCCTGCGCCCAGGAAGTTGAAACGGCTGGTCGGTGTGACCTTCAGCCCGCCCATCATGAATCCGAAGAGCTTCGTCAGCCAGTTGCCGCCCGTGAGCGAGCGTCCCTGCTTGCGCTTGATGGCGTCGAGCCCCCAGAAGGTGAAGAAGATGTTCACCTCGTAGCCTACCGCCGCCGCGCCCGTACCTAATGTGAATACTGCCGTCAGCTTGTCGAAGTCGCCGCTGAAGGCGATGATGCTAAGTTTCTTGTTTTCTGCCATAATTTTATGCGTTTGAGTCTGGGTGCAAAGGTAGTGCGATTTCTCCAAACACGAAATCGCACTAACATGGCATTCTGACTACCAAATCTATGGTATTTGTGAGAGAAATTCTTGGAGTTCATTCCCCCGGAGATTCTTTGCTACGATTTTTCCTTCTCTGTCGATGAGCAAATTCGATGGGATGGAACGAATGCCGTAAAGCCGAGCCACATCACTGTTCCAGTATTTCAACTCCGACACATGGTGATACTTCAATCCATCTTCCTCGATGCCTCGCAACCATGCCGCCTTGGTCTTGTCGAGCGAGACGGCCAGCACGTCAAAGCCCTGGTCGTGATATTTGTTATAGGCCTCTACCACGTTGGGGTTCTCTTTTCGGCATGGGCCACACCACGATGCCCAGAAGTCGAGCAGCAAATAGCCTTGACCAACAAAATCGCTTAACTTCACCGTCTTGCCGTCAACGTCGGTAATGCTGAAGTCTGGTGCTTGTTGCCCGATGTCAGTAACCTTGCGCGTTTCTATTACTTGACGTAATATATCAGCATAACTTGATTGCTGCAGATGGGCATCAAGCAGACTTAAATGCTGTTTGATTTCAGCCGATGACAAACGGCTGACGTATTCACGATAGAGAACATACAGCGCCACAATAGATTTAGGATGCTGCTGGATAAAGGTTGTAAGATTGCGGTCATGACTGTCGTGGAACTCGCGATACAGGTCGTGGGTAGCCGAGCCTGTAATCTTCGATTCTTGATAGCCGCGGGCCGGGCTCAGGTCAACATAGATGTCGCCCTCGTCGAGGAATACCAGCAGAGGCGTATCTTTCAGACTGACACTTAATCCATAGATTTCGGGTAATGCGACCTTATTGCTGAAACTAAACTTGCCGTCTTTGTCAACTACAGCCGAGTCGATGACTTCATAATAACGGTCTATATACTTCTGCAAATAGACCTTCTGGTGCTGATTGGAGGCTAACGTGCCTGACAGTTTCAAGGCAGATGTCTTCTGGGCATTAGCCACTAACACCTCTCCAGCCACAATGGCCAGCGTGAGAATTACTTTTCTGTTCATTATATGTCTATGTTAAAACGTTGGTGATATTGTTCGTGTAAGTATTGGTCTACCCATCGATAGAATTCGGTCGTTTCCTTGCCGGCCACACCATTTCTGCGTACTACTTGCAGCACCTGTTCACCATGACGGAACACCTCTGTCTCGATGGGCTCAATCTGTTGTAGAATACCGGTGCCGGCATGGTTAATAAGACGGGCTACGTTGATGTAGTCGCTACCATTCCCTCGCTCTAAGGGGAACAGCTGTTTCTTCAGCTGGAATCCAGCGTCGACCAGTGTGGAGCGGCCTTTGGCGTTTCTGGTGATTACAGCAGGCAATTCATTCTGCTTTGTAATCCATACAGGTATGGACACAGTGGTAAGAGTGGAGCCTGGGATAATCCAACTGACCGTCAGCAACGGATTCTCGCCTTGACGCACGCCTTGAATCAGATGTGCCGAAGCCGTCTGATACCTGGGGATGAAATCGCGGAAGGGCATAAATACAGGTTCTCTATCGTCCTCAGGCGCATAGTCATAGAGGTTGATACCTGTCAGTCCGTGCGTCAGATAGCGTGTCACATGGCGGATGATGTTTTCGAAACCAAGTTGACCACAGAAACTTGCTTTAGTCATCCACTCGTTGATGGCCAGATAACGTTCCACGCCTTTATCCAGTTCCCTGTCGCCAGACATGCCGTGGTTGGTACGTACCAGATAGCCGTATGGTGCCTGGGCAGGATCGTTGGCGTCATATTTCACATAACCCTTATTGCCTGTCTCGTAATAGGCGCAGCCGCCCTGTGCATCGAGTACCGCAAAATTAGAGTTGGTGGGAATTGGGCCAATGGCTTTCAGACTGTCGAGGAATAGTTCGAAGTCGCGCAGTGTGGCACAACACTCCAGCGCTTTACGCATAATCGTGGCATCATTGTCCTTAGGCTCCTTGCGATGCTCGTTGGCCGCGAACGTACGTTGTGGCCGGCCGTTCAGATTATAGGCCGCCGTGTTGACAATCGCAAAACCTGCCTCATTGTGACCTGACCAAGCTCCATTGTGCAGCGAGTCGTTGGCAGAGACAACAGCGATGTAGCGAAAGCGCGAGCCCTTGACCAGAACGGTGAGGTTGTCTGTCCCCTCAGTATCACGGTTCTTGAAAATGTAGGGGCGTCCGTCTGGCGACACTTTGCCCGAGACGATGACAGATGTACAGGCTTCGGCGTGGTATGCAGGAAAAAGAACACCTGCAAGTAGCGTGATAATCAGTTTCTTCATTTCCGTCAATACTTTATGATGGTTATCTGTTTACTTCCGTAGGCGTGTAGATGCCAGGATCAGAAGGCGCATTAGGGTTGGCCAGTATCTCTGTCTCAGGATAATAGAAACGCTCAGGATGGGCTGTGGCTGTAGGTGTGTTCAGCGGTATGGCTACAGCAATGTCGCTCTCACCGGCACCTCTCAGCCTACGGGCATCGTCCCATGGCGTGAACTCTGTGAAACCTGAGATGTAACGCTCAAGGATAATCTCGCGCAGCAGAGCCCGCAGCGGCTGCAAGGCACCATCGGCATTCAGCAGACCGCCTCTCTCGAAATCATCGGTCGTATAGGCATCATAATTATAATCGTAGTTGGCGAAATAGGCGTTCACGGCTCCTCCCTGGTCATAATAGGCTCTTAGCTGGTTCAGATAGTCCAGCCCTTCATTCAGCCCCTGTGTACGTGCTGCCGTCTCAGCCAGAATGAGCAGGTTTTCCTCATAGGTAATCAGAGGCTCTGGCTCAAGTTGTGATATTTTGCCATGCTTGGCGGTGGCATTCGTTGGGTCGATGTAATAATATGCCTTACGGGCTGTCTCGTCGGTCTTTGCGTTGTGGCGGGCATCGAGCACATCGAACAGGAAACTTTGTTTGCCATTGGCATCCTCGGTACCAAAGAAGGCATTCTGACTGTATGACCACCAGTTGTTCTTGTTTGATGTCTGATTGTCGTTGACGGGACGGAACAGCATCGAGCGCTCCGGCGAACTGATACCGTTCATCGCTGCCTGGTAGGCCTTGTCATATTCTTTGGTGATGACATAGAAACGGGCCTTCAGTGTATAGGCGGCCTCAAGCCAGCCCTGGGCATCACCATGATACAGATAGTCCTGCTTGTAGGAGGCACGGTCAACGGTTTTCAGCTGGCTGATGGCCTCGTCGAGCAGTTGCTGACTATAGTTGAATACAGACTTCTGGCTCTCGAACCGAGGATATTCCACATCGGTAGACACTTCTGTTGCCGGCACATCGCCAAAAGCCGATGCGTAGAACCCGAACAGGTAAGCCTCAAGCACACGTGTCAGGCCCTGATAAAGCGGATTGTTGGGTGCTGACTCCTGGATATGTTTACTCTGAGTGATGACACTCTGATAGCCGCCGAAGTCGAAGGTACTTTCCGTCAACTGGTAGTTATAATACGCCAGAGGGAAATTGTTGACACCTACAATCTGACCAGACCACAAGGACGCCATGCGGCCGTCGAGTCCGCGCACCAGACTGACCAGTGCTAGTTCCGGGGTATTTACGTATAGGCCGGCATCAATGTCGTTAATCTCGATAGAATTGGGATTCTTATTCAGTCCTTCTACTATACTCTCGCAACTGCTCAGTAAGATGGCAGTGCCTATAATTGCTGTGTATATCTTTTTCATATCAATGTGTATTTTTAGTAATTAACCTCAATAGTAAACAGTATAGAACGGGTGGCTGGGCTTGAGAAATAGTCCATGCCCTGAGCCAGACCTACTCCGTAATTATTGCTCTCAGGGTCGATGCCAACCAGATGGTCCCATACCAGCAGATCGCGTCCGACAACAGAGAAGCGGATGTTCTGCAACTGAGTGTGACGCTTGAGCCAGAGATTATGCCAGTTGTAACTCAGTGTCACGTTGCGCAGCTTGGTCCAGGTGTTGTCTTGAATGTAGTAGTCATGTACTTTGTTGATACCCAGTCCGCCGCCAATACCTGTGTACCAGACCTCGTCGAGCAATACTGTTCCCGCACCAAAATCGTATAGATTGCCTCTGACGGTCTCACCGGCGTGGAATACCTGACCATTGTAGTTGACAACGTCTTGGGGCAGCGTTACCTCCTTAGCCACGTCCTCATGTGTTCCAAAGCCGTAGAGTGTCAACTGCGTACGGTTGATGTATTTGCCACCCTGAGAATGCTCGAACAGGAAACTGAAATTGAAATCCTTGTAGCGGAAATCCATACCAAAGCCTCCATGCCAGTCGGGATTGGGGTCGCCCAAAACGACATTGCCTGTTGACAACTGAGGGAATCCGTTCTTGTCGAGTATTGGCTGTCCGTCATCATCGCGCAGTACGCCCGGACGGTAGAGCACCCCCATAGCATAGCCCTCAAGGGCCACCGACGTGCTGCTGATTTTCAGCAGTCCCGTGCCGTTAAGTCTGGTCACCTTGTTGCGGTTCTGGCTCCAGTTCAGGTTGATGTCCCATCCGAAGTCCTTCTTGTCTATGGCCCGCCAGACGGCGTCCACCTCCAGTCCCGAGTTCTTCATCTCTCCACCGTTGGCATAGATGCTGCTGTAACCGCTCGACGGATTGAGCGTGACACTGTACAGCAGGTCCTTGATGTGATTCTGATAGTAGGTGAAGTTCAGATTCAGTACGTCATGGAAGAAGCGCAAGTCGGCACCAATTTCCCATTCGGTCTTTACCTCGGGTTTGATATCGGCATTACCTTTAGAGCTACTGACGGCATAACTGCCTCCGAAAGCGGCATTGGTCGACGATGCCAGCGTCTCCGTTCGGTAGGCGGCTGGGCTGGTACCCACCTTACCCCAGGCTGCACGCAGCTTGCCGAAGCTGAGCCACGAAGGACGCCACACCTTCGTAAACTGCCAAGCGAGGTCGGTCGAGGGATAGAAGTAAGTGCCGCTAACGGTTGACGATGCTTCCTGCATGGCAGTAGCCGAGAAGAACAACTGGTCGTACAGCTCAAGTTTTACAATACCATAGCCACGATTATTGCGGGTGTGGCTGAGACTCTTCGACCAGCTGTCGGCAGATGTGCTGGAGGCCAATGACGAAGACTTGATGTCGGTCTGCACATCGAACGGTGTGACACTGCCAGAGTTGCTGGACGACTGACGGTCGTTAATGCTATACCCCAGCGTACCCGACAACGTCAGTTGCTTTGAAAAAGCATGTGTGGCATGTATGATGGCATCAAATGTCAGTTCTTTATGGGTAGACGTGCCAGAGCTGTAGTAACCCTGCGAGTTTGTGGCACCCTGCGAGTTGATGGGGTAGAACTCATCAGTGAGCGTGGTGTAATAATCCATTCCCCCGCGTAGGGTAACATTCAGCCACTCCAATGGATTGACATCCAGCTGGGGCGTAAGGATGAAACGGTCTGTCTTCTGGGTGTTGGATTGTTCGTAGACAGCCCAGAGGGGGTTGTTATAGGTAGGATTGGCATTAGCACCTATTTCGTTACGATACATCCTCTGTCGGTCTGTATACGACACGCCCTGCTTGTCAACGTAGGTGCCTATGTAGTCGGTGTTGTCGAAGTCGGCAGGTGTACGCAGCAGTCCCAGGTAGACGCCGTTCGAGCTGTCACCATTGCTGGCCACGCGGTTGGTGGTGGTGTAGATGTAAGCAGTCTTAGCCGATGCCTTCAACCAAGGAGCCAAACGATAGGATGAATTCAGACGGATATTGTGTTTATTGTAATAGGCCGATCTTACTATGCCATCCTGAAACTGGCCTGCATAACTAAGAAAGTAGCTGCCTTTCTCTCCACCGCCACTGAGAGATACGTCATGCTTGGTATAGCCTCCTGTGCGGAATACAGCATCAAAGTTAGAATCGATATATGTCTCTTTGGAATTCTTCTTCGTAATGGTATAATAGGTTTTGCCAGTGATACCGCCTACAAAGTAAGCACCGTTGTTATCCACCTCGTCGGCAGCCCCAGAACGCTCAGAAATCTTATCACCCCAAGAGAAGTTGGTGTTCTTGTTGTATTTTCCGCCAGTACCCTGTCCCCAAGTATTCTGTAACGGGTGATGGTCGCTAATCCAGTCGAAACTCTTGGTGAACGAATAGGTTATATGAGGCTTTGAGGCCTTCGACCCGCTCTTCGTGGTAATCACTATCACGCCGTTGGCAGCCCTCGACCCCCACAGGGCAGCAGCCGAGGCACCCTTCAGCACCTGCAGCGACTCGATGTCGTTGGGATTGAGGTCGTTCAGATGCGACTGTTGCGCATAACTGGTAGAGCCGGAGTTCTCGTTGCTGATGGGCGTACCGTCGAGGATGATCAGCGGCTGACTGTCACCGATGAAGGTGTTGGCACCGCGAATGATGATGTTCGAGCCCATGCCAGGTTCACCATTGGGCGACGAGATGGTCAGTCCACTGGCTTTGCCGGATAGGGCATTAATCAGTGTCGATGTTCCTGCCTGCACAATTTTGTCGGCATCTATTACAGACTGGGTAGTACCCGCCTTGTCCACCACCTTCTCCTTACCAATGGCCGTGATGACCACCTCGTTCAGGAAATTGGGCGCGTCAATCAGCGCTATCTCCACCGGCTCCTCAAAGTCGTACACGTCGACGTCCAGCGGCCTATAGCCCACGTATTCCACACGGAGGGTCAGCGGTGCCTCCACCTTCGTCAACAGCTTGAAGTTCCCGTCGTAGTCGGTCAGCACGCCCTGTCCCTTCTGCGACTTCACGATGACAGAAGCACCAATCAGGGGCTCACCCGTACGAACATCCTTGATATGACCTGAAATCAGGTTCTGAGCTATAGCCAGCAAAGGACTGACTGCAACGATTGTTGCAATAAAAAATCTTTTTACCATAAGTCTAATTCGTTGATTTATCTTTTTACCTTACTTTTGTGCCGTAAGCACCACCTTTATCTTATCCTGCTCAGCTTGAGCCACTTTGTTGTCCAGGTTCAGCAGTCCGAACTCGTGGTTGTACTTCGTTCCCTCGCTCAGCACCCACTGCAGGAACAGCACGGCGGCATTGTCAGCCTCATTGTACGACACGCCGACTTTCCCGACCGCCACCTCCTGCACCCGTCCGTTCTCCAGGATGCCAATCAGCTCGTCGATGGTCGCCTCGTTGCTGAAGCTGTCCTGCAAACCCTTCTTCAGGTCAAGGCCAATGATCGACAGGTCGCTCTTCACACGACGGTTCTCGAGGTCGAAGATGTTGGGCAGCACATTGAACGATACCCCCAACGGGTCCTTCTTCAGCGCCGTATTGATAAACAGGTCGTCGCCGGCTATGCGCTTGCCGCGGAAACTGCTGCTCTGCTCGCCAAAGTTGCGGGCAAACGATGTAGCTACCGAATTGGCATTGCTGCCGCTATAGATAACGAGCTTTTCAAACTGCTTGATTTTCTTTACGTCCTCGTCGAAATCGTCATTCAGGAAGTAAAACTGCTTCAGCTTCTTCGAGTTCAGGTGCTTACCTTCCAGCACTTTCGCGGCCTCACTGCCGCTGGCTGTGATAGGCAGCACGGCGAACTCTCCGAAATACACAACTGTTTGGCTAAAGTTTTCTGGTTTGGTGGCTTGATTGTCGAATACGACATTCAGGTCGATGTTCTCGGCTTGCGAGTTACCCTGATTCTGATTGCCCTTGGCTATCTGGAACGTTACGCCGGGCTGTGTTTTTGCATATTCTGTTATCCACTTCTCTACCAGCGGGCGGGCAAATCTCGGTGCCTTCACATAGCGCACGCTGCTTGTGTTGGTTGAATGGCCGTTAGCCCAGATATTGCTGGCGCTGATGCTCAGAATGGCTGCTATAAACAAACTTCTTGTCTTCATATTTCTTTTTCTTTTTTTGATTGTTATTACCTATTATATATACATTCTCCTTCATCGTCATCACCATCATCTGGCAACAACACATTTGCATTCGCATTCGCATTCGATTCATTGTTTTCATACCTTTTTCAATCTTTAATGTTCGACGTTCAATTTGTCGGTGCAAAGGTACGGCGATTTTCCGGCACCCACAATCCCCTTTTCGCGGCATTTCACATACCGTACGTGCGGTATTACATCCCCAAGCCCCCTCCCAAGGAAGCCTCCCCAAAAAGCCTGAAAGCCTCCCTTCATCGGGTGGGGGTCTTGGCCCGTCGGGTGGGGGGCTTCGGCGGCAGCATATTTTGGCTGAAAAAACATCACCACGGAGGACACAGAGATTTTCTCATATAAAGCTCTGTGTCCTCCGTGGTCTCTGTGTTTCAAAGAACATGCGTAGAGCTTCAGGAGAAGTGAATGTGGAGCCAAATTAGGCCGCACATCGGAATGGAGCTTGTTACGAGGTAAAAAACGATGACAAAGTGGTGTGCATGCTCCACACTTGGGCCGATTGCTACACTCGTCAGGGCGGTGGCAGTTTCATCGTGAACCGTACGAAGATTATCAACCTTCAAAAGGTGTTCCAGCTGTTACAAAATTCGATTGTCCATTATTTAAAATGAAAGATTATGGCAACAAAGTGACAAAGTGATATTAAGCGTGTTCCTCTTTATCCACCACCTGGCCGTTCAGAATCTTGAATGAATTCAGTTTCGGTTTACCGTCAAGCAGCGAGAGGATGGCATAGCGGATGGTAGGGTCGTTGGCCAGTCGCAGGTCCTCCTGTGAGGGACGTGAGGGCGAGGCGGGGTGACTGTGCCAGTTGGCGAGTATCTTTAAGCCTTTCTCGCGGGCATAGCGCAGGGCGGCGAACTGATCCTTCGGCGCAAAAGAGAAGTGCTCCGATGAGTGGTCGATGTTCTCCATCCAGTAGTTCTCGGTGACAAGAGCCTCCCCCTGTCCCCCTTCCGTAGAAGGGGATATTATGCCCAGCAGGTAGCCGCACGATTCATTGGGTGCGTCCTTCACGGCCTGGGCTATCAGTTCGTCTATGATATTCTGTGGTATAATCATAATGCGGTAGCAAATTTTTCACTTTTCACTATTCACTATTCACTTTTCACTTATGAAGGTCGCATGCGGCCTGTTCATAATCGATGAGATGGTCGATGGTGGGATGATCACCACAGATAGCGCATGACGGACGCTGCTTCACGTTGATGGTACGGAACTGCATGGTCTTGGCATCGAAGGTCAGCAGACGGTTGGTCAGCAGCTCACCCACTCCTGTAAAGTATTTCAGCGTCTCGGCTGCCTGAATGGTACCCAGCATACCGGCAATGGCACCCAGAACGCCTGCCTGCGAACAGGTAGGAACGGCTCCTACGGGAGGCGGCTCCTTAAAGAAGCAACGGTAACAAGCTGTGCCAGGCAGATGGGTAAACGTCTGGCCATTGAAGCGCAGGATGCCACCGTGGGAGAAGGGCTTGCCCGCCATCACACACGCGTCGTTGATGAGAAACTTCACGGGGAAGTTGTCGGTACCGTCCACCACGAAGTCGTATTCCTTGATGATATCCAGCGCGTTCGACGAGTCGAGAAACTCGTAGTAGGTATCCACCTGCACATCGGGGTTGATGGCCTTAATCTTCTCCTCAGCACTCTTCACCTTCGGTACGCCCACGTCCTTCGTGAAGTGAATGACCTGTCGCTGCAGGTTGCTCAAATCGACCACATCAGCATCGACGATGCCGATACGCCCAATGCCAGCTGCCGCTAAGTAGAGACTCACTGGGGCTCCCAGTCCACCGGCTCCCACTACGAGTACGCGCGCGTTCATTATTTCTTCTTGTCCCTCAACGCCCACATCCTGCAGCAGGATATGTCGCGAGTAGCGTTGTATCTGTTCTTCAGTAAAATCTATCATAACTTCTCACTTCTCACTTTTCACTTTTCACTTCTCACTTTTCACTTCTCACTTCTCACTTCAAAGTGCCTCCTCCCATGAAATATAGGAAATCTACCTTGTCGCCCTCTTTCAGTTGGATATTCTCCCAGTCCTCGCGCTCGGCAAACTCCTCGTTCACCTGCACGCTGACCATCTCTGGCTGCTGCACGTTGTTCTGCACTATCAGTTCACTCACGTTGAGTGGCAGTGTTACCTCCTGCGCATCTCCATTTACATAAATCTTTGCCATAACTCTGTCGGTTTTATAATGTTAAGTTGCAATGTGATTGAAATCACGGTGCAAAGGTACAGCGAAAATCACTATTACGAAATCGCACAAGAGCGGTAAACTGCATACCATACCATTGGTATTTTCAACCTTTTTTCAGATAATCCATTGTATTTCGCAAAAAATGCGTATCTTTGTGCCCAGAAACAATCTAACAGGCAATGAGAAAAGGTATTTTAGTGCTGCTGGCCATTCTGATGGTATGTAGCTGTAACGAGAAGAGAGAGAGTGGCACAAAGGCTCCGATAAGAGTGAAAACCCAGATGGTGTCTCCTGCCTTCGCGGATGGTGCCCAGACGTATGTGGGTATTGTTGAGGAGCGCGAGGCAACAGCCGTCAGTTTTACGGGTATGGGCGTGGTGAGACGTGTGTCGGTGAATGAAGGTCAGACCGTAGGTCGTGGTCAGCTCATTGCCGAGATGGACGACACGCAGGCCCGCAATCTGCTGAGTGGTGCCGAGGCCCAGATGACGCAGGCCGATGATGCCCTGGCACGCTACAAGATGCTGCACGATGCTGGCTCACTGCCCGAGGTGCAGTGGGTGGAGGTTCAAAGCAAGGTAGCCCAGGCTAAGTCGCAACTGGAAGTGGCTAAGAAGAATCTGGCCGACTGCCGGCTCACGGCTCCCGTCAGCGGCATTGTCGGCAAGAAGCTGGTTGGGGCAGGGGAGACGGCGTTGCCCTCGCAGGCCGTCGTGACCATTCTCGACATCAGTAGTGTCAAAGTAAAAGTGTCTGTTCCTGAGGCAGAAATCAGCGGCATCACCTCATCGACGCCCTCTACCATCAACGTGGAGGCTTCACAAAAGCAGGTGAATGGCGGCAGAATAGAAAAAGGAGTACAGGCTGATGCGCTCACGCATACGTATGATGTGCGTATCAATGTGCAGAATGACGACAGAAAACTGCTGCCCGGCATGGTGGCCAGCGTGCGGTTTATCGCCGGAGGGTCACAAAGCATCACGGGAAAGTCGTTGCCTGTAACAGCGGTACAGAAGGCGGCCGACGGTTCACTGTTTGTATGGACGGTAGCCAAAGACAGTACGGCCCATCGTGCAAAAGTGGCCATTGGTGCGACGAATGGTAATCAGGTGGCTATCTCTGAGGGCCTCGACATGGGGCAACGTGTGGTGACTGAGGGTTATCAGAAACTGAGTGAAGGAAGCAAAGTCATTTACTAATTGACAATTGATAATTGACAATTATGGCAAAGGAAATGAACTGGCTGAAATGGCCATTGGAACACTACCCGATATCGCTACTCATCGTAGTCATCCTCTTTATACTGGGTATCTACGGCATGTATGTGATGCCGAAAGATGAGTTTCCCCATGCCACCATCCGGCAGGGTGTGGTGGTAGCGGTCTATCCTGGCGCTACCAGCGAGGAAGTGGAGCAGCAGGTGGCACGACCACTGGAGCGCTATCTGTTCACATACGGCGAGGTGAACCGCGAAAAGACGACCACCACGTCGCAGAACGGTATGTGTATCGCGATGGTGCGTCTCAATGACGAAGTGAATAATAAGGACGAGGTATGGTCGAAAATCAAGCATGGCTTAAATGCTTTCAAATCGCAACTTCCTTCAGGTGTACTCGCTGTGGTGGTGAACGATGATTTTGGTAATACCTCGGCCCTGCTCATTGCCATTGAGAGTCCTGAGCGCAGCTACCGCGAACTGAAACAGTATAGTGACGACCTCAGCGACCGTTTGCGCCGCATCCCGTCAGTTGCCAATGTCAAACTCTTTGGTGAACAGAAGGAACAGATATCGCTCTATATCGACCGCCAGCGCCTGCAGGCCTACGGCATTGGTCTGCAGATGCTCTTTTCACGGTTGCAAGCCCAGGGCATCACGACGATAAGCGGCAGCATCAGCGATGACGACCAGCAGATACCTATCCACATCGAGTCGATGGAGAACAGCGAAGAGGAAATCGCCAACGAGATTGTCTATAGCGACGCTGCAACAGGAAAGGAGGTGCGTGTGAGGGATATTGCCCGCGTGGTGCGTGAATACGAACCTATGTCGAGTCGCATCGAGCAGAACGGTCATCCCTGCATGCTTATATCGATGGAGATGACACCAGGCAACAACGTGATTCAATATGGTAAGGATGTGGACCGCGTGCTGGATAAATTCCGTGCCGACGAACTGCCCGACGATGTCAACGTGACTCGCATTGCCGACAAGCCGAAGGTGGTGACGATGAGTATCACGTCGTTCCTGCGCGACCTGCTCATCTCTATGGCTATCATCATCTTGGTGATGATGGTGCTCTTCCCTCTGCGCTCGGCCATCGTGGCAGCCATCACCATTCCGCTCAGCACCTTTGTCTCTGTGGCCATCATGTATATGATGGGCATCGAACTGAACATCGTGACGCTGGCGGCGCTGATTGTTGTGTTGGGAATGATTGTCGATAACTCGATTGTGGTCATCGACGGCTACCTGGAATATTTAGGAAAGGGCTATGAGCCGAAGGTGGCAGCCATCGAGTCGGCCAAGCAGTATTTCATGCCGATGATGTTGGCCACCATCTGTATCTGCGCCATTTTCTTCCCCTTTCTTCTTACGATGAAGGGCGTGTTCCACGACTGTTTGGAGGACTTCCCCATCACCATTACCATCAACCTCATGGTGTCGCTATTCCTGGCTGTGACGGTTATCCCCTTCCTGGAGGTGAAGATGATACCCACCCCCAACCCCTCCTCGGGAGGGGCCGGGGGTGGATTGTTGACTGCCGTCCAGAACATCTATAATAAAGTGCTTGACTGGACTTTCCAGCACCCTTGGCTTACTATTGTCGGTGGCATCGGCATCATCTTGTTGTCGACGCTCATTGTCCCAACGCTGAAGATACGACTCTTCCCCTACGCCGACCGCGACCAGTTTGCCGTCGAGATATTCCTGCCCGACGGCAAGGGACTGGCTGAGACAGAACTGATAGCCGACTCCGTACAACATGTGTTGGAGAAAGACGAGCGCATCACCGGCATTACGGGCTTCATCGGCTGTTCGTCGCCTCGCTTCATGGATGCCTATGCGCCCCAGATAGCAGGCAACAACTATGCCCAGTTTATCGTGAATACCAAGAGCGATATGGCTACTATCGATTTGTTAGCAACGTATCAACCCCGATTGAGTGAGGCTTTCCCCAATGCCTATGTGAAATTCAAACGGCTGGACTTCTTAGAGGTCAACGAACTGGAATACCGCTTCTATGGCGACAACCTCGATTCGCTGCATGTGGTGGCCGAGCGACTGATGGAGCGCATGCGCCAGATGCCAGAACTGGAGTGGGTGCATACCGACTACTTCCAGCCCTATCCGATTATCAATGTAGAGCTCGACCCCGTCACTTCGGCACAACTTGGCATCACCCGTACTACGGCACAGCTGGCCCTGAGTGCCACATCGAGCGACCTGCGTGTAGGTCAGATATGGGAGGATAACTACGAACTGCCAATCGTGGTGAAAGACGATGCCGACATGACGTTCTCTGACATTGAGGACCTGGGCATTGCGTCGCCTGTAACGATGCTTGCCGGTGGTCTGAATAACACGAATACCACGGTGCCCTTGCGCCAGATAGCCAAGGTAAAACCCAAATGGAGCGAGAGCCATATCACGCATCGTGGCGGTGAGCGCTGTATCACCGTAACGGCACATTTTGCTCAGGGTGTCTATACTGCCCCCGTAGAGAAACAGATAGCCCGCATCATGCAGCGGGAGATACAGCTGCCACAAGGTGTGCGCAGCGAGGTGGGTGGTGAGATAGAATATGGCGACGAGGCGATACCCCAGATATTTGGCGGCATTTCCATCGCTTTGGTGATCGTGTTCTTCTTCCTGCTCTTCAACTTCAAGAAGTATGGCATTACGTTCGTCTGTATGGCGGCTTTAGGCCTGATGACACCTGGTGCACTTATTGGCTTGGGACTCATGGATCGTGCCCTCGGTCTGACCTCTATCTTCGGCCTTATCACCCTGATGGGAATGATTATGCGTAACGAGATATTGATCTTTGAGCATGCCAATGACCTGATTAAGAAATATGTAGCAGAACATGGCAACTGGACGGTAGACCGCAAGGCTTATAACGAGGCCGTGAAGCAAGCCGCCTACGAAGCTGGCAAGCGCCGCATGGTACCCATCTTCCTGACGACGGCCACTACAGCCGTAGGTGTGGTGCCGATGATTATCGCTCAAAGCTCGTTCTGGATGCCTGTGGGTGTCACCATCTTCGCCGGTGGTATCGGTGCGCTCATCCTGGTAGTCACCATGCTGCCCGTTATTTATTGGAAAGTGAGTTTACCACCCCCAAACCCTCCCGTTAACCCACCCCCAACCCCTCCCGTGCGGGAGGGGAGTCTAAATAGCTTTAAAGAATACGAGTAACAGATAACAGAATATGCGAAAAAACAGGAATACACGATACTCATTTATACTGCTATTGATAGTAGCATTAACAACACAAAGTGTCTCAACAGCACAAGTAACCAATCCCCCCTCCCGCACGGGAGGGGAAGGGGGTGGGTTAGGCGGCTTAACCCTCCAACAGTTGAAGGATTCTGCCCTGCATAACAACATTGCTATTCGCAATGCGCGTCACTCTATCGATGCTGCCCAGCAACAGCGCAAGGAGGCCTTCACCAAGTACTTCCCAAGCGTCAGCGGCACAGGCCTTTGGTTTAATGCCGACAAGGGTATGGCCAAGATGGACATGAACCCCGCAGACTTTATCTCGCCTGAGCTGGGTGCTTCGCTGGCTCAGATGTTCCCTGCTGAAGCCCTCGCCGCATTGGGAAGTCCTGTCAGCATCAGCATGATGAAAAACGGAACCATTGCTGGCGTATCGGCCGTTCAGCCCGTTTTTGCTGGAGGTCAGATTATCAATGGCAACCGCCTTGCCAAGGTGGGCGAGGACGTGAGCCGCCTGCAACTCCAACTCTCGGAGAACGAGGTCGAGAAGCAGACGGAACAGTACTACTGGCAGCTTGTTTCGCTTCTGGAGAAGATGAATACCATCGAGGCCGTTCAGTCGCTGTTGGCCGACATCTATAAAGATGTGGAGGTAGCCGTGCGTGCCGGTGTGGCCATGCGCAACGACTTGCTACAGGTGCAGCTGCGCCAGAACGACGTGGAGAGTCAGAAGCTGAAGGTGAAGAATGGGATATTTATCGTGAAGCAACTTTTGGGGCAGTATTGTGGACTTAGACCCACCCCCGACCCCTCCCTGTTTAGGGAGGGGAGTGATTACAACTTCGAAATAATAGTACCCGATATAGACAAGCAAGATTCTTTACTCCCCTCCCTAAACAGGGAGGGGCAGGGGGAGGGTCTGCTGGGGGTAGGTCTCCTCGGGCTCCTCCCCGAATACCAGCTTCTCAACAAACAGGTGGAAGCCACCAAACTGCAGAAGAAGATGGAAGTTGGTAAGAACCTGCCGTCGGTGGGTGTTGGAGCTGGGTACAACTATCACAACCTGCTCGAGAATGACCGCACCTTTGGCATGGTGTTCGCCACCGTCAGCATCCCCATCTCCGACTGGTGGGGCGGCTCCCACGCCATCAAGCGCAAGAAGATTGAGCAGCAGAAGGCCGAGGAACAGTTGGCCGACAACTCCGAGCTGCTGAAAATCCGCATGCAAAAGGCCTGGAACGATGTCGAGGAAGCCCGTCAGCAGCTCCAGATAGCCCAGCGCAGTATTGAGCAGGCTGAGGAGAACCTGCGTTTGAACCGCGACTACTACCGTGCCGGCACCTCGAAGATGAGCGACCTGTTAGAAGCCCAACTGCTCTATCAGCAGTCGCTCGACCACCGCACCGATGCCTACGCCGACTACCAGAACAAACTCTTGGAATACCGTCAGGCCACAGGACAATGACATGGCAATTATTCAATCATTATACAACTTAATTTAATCACTTAGTATTATGAAAGCAATTAAAAATCTTTGTTCAGCAGCAATGATGCTGATGCTTGCCGGTATCAGCATGAGTTTTACAACCGAGGAAAAGTCACGCGTTGTCGAGGACGGTGGAACGGGCCCCTACAAGGCCGTTATGAAGGAGGAAGCCTCGTTAGAGGCCCACACCGTGTTTGTGCCGCAGGACATCTCGAAGTTTGGCATGGACCAGAAGCTGCCGGTACTGGTATGGGGTAATGGTGCCTGCACCAACTCCCCGTGGGAGCATTACAAGTTCCTCAACGAGATTGCGTCGTACGGTTACATCGTCGTTGCCACGGGCTACATTCCGATGGACGAACAGCCTTACCGTGGCCCTATGTCGAAGTCGGAGCAGCAGATTGAGTCCATCGACTGGGTCATCGCCCAGAACGGTGACAAGAACTCGCCCTACTATCAGAAGATTGACACCAAGAACATTGCCGTGGCCGGTATGTCGTGCGGTGGCCTGCAGACCCTCTACAACTGCGCCGACCCGCGCATCACGACGCTGATGGTCTGCAACAGCGGACTGTTCAATACCGAGAATGCTTCCAGCGCCGTAGGTGGAATGCCCATGCCCCCGAAGTCGAAGTTGAAGGAAATCCATACCTCTATTATATATATCTTGGGTGGCGAGAAGGATATTGCTTATGGCAACGGTATGGACGACTTCCATCGCATTGACCACGTTCCCGCCTGTGCCACCAATTTCCCCGTAGGCCACGGCGGCACCTATCGTGAAGCTCACGGCGGCGAGTTCTCCGTGGTGGCCTTGGCATGGCTCAACTGGCAGCTGAAGGGCGATCAGCAGGCAGCCAAGATGTTCAAGGGCAGCGACTGTGAACTCTCAAAGCGCAAGGACTGGACGATTGAGAAGAATGCGAAGTTCGATACGTTGAAGTAGCGAACCTCGCATTCATGTCATCTTACAATACGGGAAGGATGCGGCTCCAGACGAGGTTCAGCTCGCCCTGCAAGTCCTCTACATTCGAGGTGATGGCGACGACGACATTCTTGTCGGGCACGACGATGATGTACTGACCGCGGGCTCCGTCGGCACGGAAACAGCCAGGACGGCAGCGCCACATTTGGTAGCCGTAGCCCTGCATCCAGTCGCTGGTCTCCTTGGTCATACCCTTAGCCTCGGCATCCTCTATACGGGTGCCGGGGTTGATGCTCTCCACCTGCTTCTTCGACATCTCAGCTACCCATTCGGCAGGAATCAGCTGCTTGCCGTTCCACTCGCCTTTCTGTAGCAGCAGCTGTCCCATCTTCGCCATGTCCTCGGTCTTCAGGTAAAGGCCCCAGCCGCCACAGTTGATACCCTGCGGACTCTCCTCCCAGTGGGGCTTGTCGATGTGGAGCGGTTCAAAGAGACGGGGAGTCAGGTAATCCACTATCTTCTCGCCAGTCACTTCCTGTACGATGGCCGAGAGCATGTAGGTGCCTATGCTGTTGTAGAGGTAGAAGGTACCCGGCTCATGCACGACGGGATGAGCCAGGAAGACCGTTACCCAGTCCTGTTCGGCATTACGGCCTGAAGGCTCAACGTCGTGGCCGCACGACATCGTCAGCAGGTCGCGCACCGTCATGGCCTTCAGATTGTCGCTGACCTCAGCGGGCAGCTTATCCGGGAAGAAGTCGATAACCTTGTCTGTCAGCGCCATTTTCCCCTCGGCAATGGCCAGTCCAACAGCCGTGGCAGTAAAGGTCTTGCTGACGGAGTGGAGTACGTGCGGCACACTGTCTACCCCCTCGCTCTGCCAGTGACTGTAGATGACGTTGCCGTCACGGACAATCATCACGCTGTGAATGTCCATCGAGTCGTCGGCAGCAGCCTGGAAAAATTCCTCCATAGCCTTGTTCACGCTGTCGGGAGTTTCTGCACGTGGCAGGTCGATAACCTCTGCCGTTGACTTCACACTGTTCTTGCATGCCGTCAATGCCACCAGCACCACAGCAGCCCATAAGAAGATGGTCCTCATTTTCATGTTCGTTTAGTTTTGTTGAGTGATACTATTGAATAATGGTGCAAATATACTGATAATTCCGGAATAATCATTATATTTGCACCAAGAATTAGCATTGTTTATCAAGAAACATGATGAAGAGAATACATATCCTGTTGCTACTGGCACTGCTTTTGAGCCTCCGTGTTACGATGCTTCATGCTGAGGCAGAGGCTGATACGGTGCAAATTGAGACCATAGGTAACTTTATTTCCATTCCTGTAACGCTGAACGGCAAGCCCATGCGGTTCATCCTCGATACAGGATGTGGGGCGAATATGGTGTTCCGTCATGCACTCGACAGTCTGGACCAGATAACGACAAATGGTGACTCCATAGAAAGTAGCACCGGCAAGACACAGGTGGCAGAGGAGATACTGGGTTGTTTGAAAGTGAGCCGCTTCGATGGCGACGAGGCGGTGCCCATCTACGTGACAGCTGTTGATAGCCTGATGATGCTGCGTGGCGACGGCATTGTAGGAATACAGTATATCCTGGAGCACAGCCATATTAACATGAAGATAGATGTGCGCCACAAGCAGGTGATATTCACCAAGAACAAGCACCTCTTCGATGACGAGGAGGGTACGAAGATGCGCACCAAACTGATAGATAATCGCATGACGATAAAGATGAAGATGAGTCCTGGCATCAAGGTGAAGAACGTGGTGCTCGATACAGGATGCGACCATCTGTTCGACTTGTGTTCTGCTGATTTCAACAAGATTATGAGCCACAAGAAACGTAAGCAGTTCATACATCAGGTGCAGGGCGAGAAACCATCGAAGATGGGTGGCGTATATGGGCGCAACAACAGCGAGATAACGGCATTAAAGCTTGATCGGCTTACGATAGCGGGTCTCAACTTCCATGACGTAGAAGTGGAAACTGGCAACGAGTCGCTGCTGGGCTTCCCCTTTCTGCAGGCCGCCAGTGTCGTGTATTACTACAAAGGTAAGCGTATCAAGGTCTCGCCCTATACCGTAGTCCGCGACTACAGAATTGTGAGGCAGGAAGAGAAGGTAAAACAAGGTGGATATACCATCATATATAATAAAGAAAAGGTAGTAGAGGCGTGGTCGCCTGATTCAAAATACTAACCTGTCATTGAGTCAAAAATTGGTACTCTAAATTCTTACCTTGTCTTTGGCTTGTTTTGCAAAATCGAACAGCGACTGGGGCAGATGACAATAGCCGTCAGGATTCTTGTCGAGATAGTCTTGATGATACTCTTCCGCTGTATAGAAGTTTTCCAATGGCAGTTTCTCAACGGCCAGCGGCTGTTGATACTTCTGCTGTTCCTCGGCAAAGACCTTTTCGATGATGGGTAAGTCCTCGGCATTGGCATAGTAGATGCCTGTGCGATAGCGAGTCCCCTCGTCATGTCCCTGCTTGTTGAGACTGGTTGGGTCGATGGCTTTGAAGAACATCTGCAACAGGAATTCGAGGCTCACCACATCGGGATTGTACTTTACATGTACCGTCTCGGCATATCCCGTTGTATCGGTATAAACCTCCTTGTATGTCGGGTTCGTCGTATGTCCGTTGGCAAATCCTACTGATGTTTCCACTACGCCCTCAATCTGTTTGAAGTAATGCTCTGTTCCCCAGAAGCAACCTCCGGCAAGGTAGATGTCCTTGCCTCTCTTTATCTCCAAGATACCATCCACCTCGTGTTCAACGAAGGGGCCGGCCTTACATTCCAGTAAAACAGCAGGTGTCAGACACTCTAAGCCGTGCCACACGTTCTTTGGAATATCAATGCCGTAAGTACCGCTCTCATAACTGATAACACAAGTTGCCAGTACCTCGCCATTATCATTGTAGGTTGTCACTCTGACCTTGCCCTTCAGGATAACAAAAGTCTCGTCCTTGTCGGGATGGTGATGCACAGGGATGAAAGTTCCTGGCTCCAAGGCATTGAGGAAGCGGTGGCATTTGTCCTGGAGGCTTTCGTGGAAGTTGTAGTTCATTCTAAGTCGTGGCGATTTCTTTGCTTCTTCTGCCACGCCGTTAATCAGTTGTTCGTCTATTATCTTCATTTCTCTCATTGTTCGTCGGGTGCAAAGATACAAATTATATTTGAAACTTGTTGCTCCCTCATCGTTAATTTGCCTAAATACATTTCCTGTAACTTCTTTTTTGCGATAAAATTGAGAAATGATATGGCGGTTTGGGAAAAATTAACTACTTTTGCAAGGTAATTAACACAAGAATAATAAACAAGATGAAAAACAGTCATAAATTAATGATAACAATGAAGAAAAACTTAAAATTATGGATGCTCCTGGTGTTGGTGCTGAACATCGTGTCGTGTTCGGACGATTGCAACGAGCCGGTTTTGGTCACCGATCCGTATCCATATCCGCAGGAGTATCTGGCTAACAAAGACCTGTCGGTGAAGCCAGGAGACAGTTTCTTTGACTACTGCAATGGCGCGTGGCTGGCCGCAAACCCCATTCCGTCAGACACGTCGAAGACCATTGGTGGGTTCTATGCTGCCCGTGAAAAGATGAACGAAAGGATTGAGCAACTGAAGACCAGCGTGGCGGACATTGGCAAGATGTATGAGCTGATGGACCATATTCATAGTTATCCTGAGGCGTCGCGCAACTATATTGCCACACAGAGAGCAAAGATCCAGAAACCGTCGAGCAAGGAAGAGGCCTATCGCACCATCGGTAGGATGTATCTGGATTGTGTCGACGCATTACGCATATCATTGGACCTTGTATTGGATAAGACGCAGCTGAAGGCCGTATTGGTGCCGGATGGTTTTTCCCTGTCAGAATACACGCTTACCAACAGTAGTCGCGTAGCCACATTGCTGGCTGAGGGCATGGGTATCGACCCCTCGATGCTGATGGGCAATGATAACGAGGCCAAGGAATGGGATAGGATGTGGAACGAGTATACGGTAGACCAACTGTACCAAATGATGCAGGACGCATGGCTGGAATATGAGGCCTACGCTGATCAGACAGGACTGGACGACTATAATAAAACATTGGAAGAAGCGCTGACGCTAACGAATCTGCGCAGTAGGGCCAGAGGGACACTAAACTACAGCATTTCCTACCACTTTCAGCAGATGTTCGTGCCGCAGAGTGTGAAGGATAAGTATCTGCCCATCACAAAGGATATTCAGGCAGCCCTGCGCAAGCGTATCGAGAAGCTGGAATGGATGAGCGAGACCACCAAGCAGAATGCCATTGATAAGTTGGACAATTTTTCACTGAACGTGGCCTTCCCCGACGAGTGGCATCTGGACTGCATTCCCGCGCTGTCTGACTGCGCCACAATGGTGGAAGCCATGCACCGGCTGGAGGGTTGCAATGTCCGTCTACTGACCAAGTTGATAGGTACAAACGATAACTTCACGTTCAATCTGACGATGGTGGAACACGACAGCTCCGGTAATGAGGTGCCGTTGGACATGACACTTGTGAATGCCTTCTATATGCCAGACTTTAATTCCATAACGATTTACCCGGCCATGCTCCTGCCTCCCGTCATGCCTGAAGGTGAGGTCAGCGAGGCCTGCTACTATGCCGTGTTCAGCATCATCGGCCATGAATTCACACACGGTTTCGACAATAAAGGTTCTATGTATGACAAATATGGCAAGAAGAGAAACTGGTGGACAGTGAGCGATATTATGAACTTCCAGGACCGTGTGGAGAACCTGATTCGTACATACAACAACCTGGAAATCGACCCGAAGCGCGAACCGCTCGTATTCTGTGATGGAAAACGCACGCAAGGCGAAGATATTGCCGACCTGGGCGGATTCCTGACAGCACTCGACGCCTATATAGCCCGGCTCGATGTCCAGGGATTCACCGGCTAGAAGCGTAACGAGCAGCTCCGTAAGTTCTACGAGGCGTATTCACACATCTGGTGCATACAATATGGTCAGAAATCGTTCGACTACATAAAGAATCAAGATGTTCATGCCCCCGCCCGATTGCGCAACAATGGTGTAGTGATGAATACCGACTTATGGTACGACCTCTATAACGTAAACAGCAACAATTTGTTGTATCTGCCCCCAGAGCGTCGGGCATATATCTGGTGAGCCGGAGGGTAAGACTTTAGCCTTATCTGTTATAAATACATTTAATTTGCGCAGCAAAGATAGTGATATTTTCAGAATTATTGCTAAATTTGCACCCAAAATTAGCATTGTCTATCAAGTAACAGATGAATCCGGTATCCATCCGATTATTAAATCAGCAGTTGATAGTGCCTCAGTTCAAGACCCCAGCTGAGGTGGTCGGCCATATTGGAGCCATGCAGGCACAAGAATACCGCATGATGCGGTGGGCTGTGGCAATGCGTACAACGAAGCCGTCGCACAAAGCCTTCAAGGAGGCATACGACAGCGGGCAGATTATCCGTCTGCACCTGATGCGAGGCACTTGGCAACTGGTGACAGCCGAGGACTACTGGCCATTCATCACCCTCTGCGCTCCCAAGTCTATAGCCGTCACCAAGGGATGGATGAGCAGCAATAAGATTACGATTCCCGACGATGAACTCTGTCGTGTGCGCGACATCCTGGCACGAACAGCTGACAACCGAGGGAGCGTGACGAAAGAGGACTTTGCGGAAGCATTGGTGGAAAGAGGCTTGCAGATGGACGACCATCGCCTGTCATACCATATCCGCATGGCCGAAATGTCGGGCGTTCTATGTAGTGGTGACCTGCTACCGATGAAAGCCACCTACGCATTGACTGCGAATAAGATAGGCAGTAAGCCTCCCATAGCCGGAGAAGATTTGGAGGAGGCTTTGATGCGCTTTACCCGGAAATACTTTCAGAGTCATCAGCCTGCAACGCTGGAGGACTTTGTGTGGTGGTCGGGACTGAACGTCAATGTCTGCCGGAAGGGTATTGCACTCTTAGGCGACACCATCCACAAGGAAACGTGGAAGGGCCGGGCATTCTATCTCACGGATAACTGTCGGACACGAGGTTTCAGAACAGGTAAGCTGCTACTGATTCCACCATACGACGAATATCTCATCGGCTACAAGTCACGCGACATCGTGCTGCCGCCTGAACATCGTCACCGTGCCCACAACAACAGCGGCATCTTCCAGCCCGTCATTGCCCGCGACGGCATAATCTGCGGCAACTGGTCACCTTTCCGCGAGGACTGTCAAGTTGATTTCTTCGATGGTAGCAGCAACAAGGAGGGGTTACAGGAAGCTTGGGCACGGTATGTATCCACTTTGAATCAACAATAGTAAGAATATGATGAAGAAATTTATAACAATGGCTGTAGTAGCCTTGATGGCTACCATGACGCTGACATCGTGCAGCGATGATGATGATGAGATTATTATCATACCGACTCCGGAAGAGCCGGTAGTTCTGAACTGTGCGAAACCAGACTATCTGAATGTGGGCGACAAAGTGGCCATGATTTCGCCCTCGTACTTCACTCCGATGGAAACCATCGAGAAAGCTGCCGACGTATTTCGTTCGTGGGGGCTTGAGCCTGTTCTCGGCCCCAATGTTGACAAGGTGCTGGATGGGAAAATAGGTGGAACGGTGGAAGAACGTGTGAGTGACATCCGCTGGGCTTTGACAGACCCCAGCATCAAGGCCATCTTCAGCAATCGTGGCGGCTACGGCACCATCCAACTCATAGGCCAACTCCCGTTCGACGAAGTGAAAACTGCCCGGAAATGGATAATCGGGTTCAGTGATGTCTCCACCCTTCACGGTTTTTGGAGCCGCGCCGGTGTGATGAGCATTCACGGCACGATGGGTACGTTTCTGGCAAATGGCGGCACCGACGTTACCAGTACCATGATGCGTGACCTGTTGTTGGGCAAAGTTCCCCGATATGAGGTGCCTGCACATGAGCAGAACATCATTGGTCGCGCCAGTGGTGTGCTCGTAGGCGGCAATCTCTGCACCTTCGCACCCAACATCGGTTCCCGTGCTGATGCTACCAAGAGCAAAGAGCTGATACTTTTCGTGGAAGAGATAGGTGAGAATATGCGCAACATTGACCGTCAGATGCGCATGCTGAAGATGAACGGCGTGTTCGACCGCTGCAAGGGAGTCATTCTCGGTGAGTTCGTGAGCTGCGGTACTGAGTTCACGGATGAAAGCGGCAAGGTAATAAGCATTGATGCGATGCTCCACGACCTGCTGGCTGAGTATCACATTCCTGTGCTCTGCGGATTTCCCGCTGGTCATGGCGACATCAATCTTCCTTTGGTGATGGGTGCTCCTGTCACCATCGACGTGCGCACAGACGGAGCCACCCTGCAGTTTGACATCGACGGAGAACAGCAGTTGGTCAATACTGCAACTTATTGAGCATACTACGTACCAATTATCGATACAAATAGCGCTTGATGCTCATTTTCGGCGTCTTTTCAAAAGGCTCGTCAACAAATACCACCTCGTTGATCTTGCTGTAGACGGGAAGTGACTTGTTGGCGGTGGTGCGGATGAGTTCGGGAATCACGGAACGTTCATTCATGTCCATGTCTTCGGGTATCTCAGGATATACCAAAGCAACCAGTCTCCCTTTACGCTCCACGACCAGCGATTCGTTGACGTATGGGCAGCCCGACAGCACGGCCTCCAGTTCCTCAGGATATATGTTCTGGCCGGAAGAGTTCAGAATCATCGACTTGATGCGGCCACGGATGAAGATATTGTTTTCTTCGTCCAACAGTCCTAAGTCGCCTGTGCGGAACCATCCGTCGTCGGTAAACGCGGCAGCATTGGCTTCCGGATTCTTGTAATAGCCGATGGTGATGTTGGCGCCCCGTACCTGTATTTCGCCAGGTACATTCCTCGGGTCTTCGGAATTGATACGAAGGTCGTGGACGGGCTTGCCGCAGGAACCCGGTACGAACTCCGTACACCATTCAAACCCTAACAGCGGGCAGGCTTCCGTCATGCCATAGCCCACAGTGTAAGGCAGGCGTATCTTGCTGAAGCAATCCTCCACCTCAGATTTCAGGGCAGCACCACCCATGATGAAGCCACGCACCTGACCGCCAAAGGCAGCCAACACTTTCTTGCGGACTATCTTGTAAATGGCTTTTCGTGCTTGGGGTATGGCCGTCAGCCATTTCATCTTGTCGAGTGCGGGCTTGATGGAGTTCGCATACACCTTTTCCATCACGAGCGGCACCGTGACCACCATATAGGGTTTCACCTCCTGCATGGCCCTGAGCAGCGTCGAGGGCGAAGGCGTCTTACCGAGGAAATAGACCGTCACGCCGTCGACATTGGGATGGATAAACTCGATGGCCAGTCCGTACATGTGGGCCATGGGGAGCATGGAGACGACGGTCTCGCCGGGCTGGTTGGGGAAATGGCTGTTGCTGAATGCGTCGGTGTCTGAAATGGCACCATAGGTGAGCATGACGCCTTTGGGATTGCCGGTTGTTCCGGAGGTATAGTTGATGATGGCCAGCTTGTCCATATTGTCCGTAGGATAGGAAATGCGTTCCTTCGCCAGGCCTTTGGGATGTTTCTTTGCGAAAGTCTTCTCGCGGTTCTCCCATGCCTTGGCCACCTTCTCGTCGCGGTTCCAGAGCATCGCGCCGTTCCTTACGTCGATGGCGGCCCTGAGGTTAGGCATCTGTCCGGGATGCAGTTTCTCCCATATTGCCTCGTCGGTGAAGAGCAGCACGCTGTCGGAGTGGTGCGTTAAGGTGGAGATGCTGTTGGGATGGAAGTCGGCAAGGAGCGGCACGGCCACACATTCGTTGACATTGACGTCCCAGAACGTCATGGCCCAGCGAGCGCAGTTCCTCGCACAGATGGCCATCTTGCTGCGCTTGGTAATGCCTGCCTCGGACAGGAAAATCCGAAACTGCTCAATGCTTTTTGCTACGTCTGCATACGTAAAGGCCTCGCCCTCATAGTCACAGAGTGCCTTCTGGTCCCACTGTTGGCGTACGGTTTCCTCCAATGTCTTCAGATAATGTTTTACCGTTAATTGTTCTTTTGCCATACCCTAAATTATCAAGTATCTTTAATCTTTGGTGCAAATTTACGAATAATTTTGGAAATAATGAGTATTTGCAAGTAAAAATGTAATCTTTTACCCCCTAAGTTCCTTATCTTCAAAGAACTTAGGGGGTAAAGGCATTTGGGGTTGGCAGTCAGAAAGTGAACCCGATGCTTGCCGTGATGGCGTGGTTACTGATGTCCTCGATATATTGGGTGAGGTACATGGTGCTTTCGTAGTCGACAAGCTGACTGTACTCCTGTAACTTGTAGCCAATGGATAGCGACAGGTTTTGACGGCCTTTCAGTTTGTAGCTGATGCCGACGGATGGACTCAGATAAAAACCTCCGCTGACGTGCTTCTTAGGTGCAAAGGCGTGGCCGATGTTACACCCAAGGACAGGCGTAAAGCGATGGGGCTTGCTGATTTGCCAGTGGAGTGTGGCAAATACGGGAAGCATCAGGTGGTCGTACTTGGATATCCCCGAGCCCAATCCTGCCGAGAATCGCGGATGCAACTGGTATTCGGCCGAGACAAGTAATGACAGCGGCTTGACATCTGAATCTGCCAGAGGCATGCCTACTGTGAGACTTGTACTGAAGTCAATCTTCTCTCTCAAGGTCTGTGCGTGGAGCTGTGCCATCGTGCAGACCATTATAAATAATAATGTGATTCGTTTCATTTTGCGCATACTGTGATTCGTTTAAAAATGGTGAGTGCCGAGGTGATACCCTGTAGGTCGTCATAGAGTTTGCCGTCCGTCCCGTCTGCGCTGCTGTGGCCTATCAAGACAGCCTCGAAGCTGGTGCGGGTAGAGTCCAGATCGACAGCGGCTCTATAGACGAGGGCTGGTTGGCCGCTACCTTCCGAACCTCCCGAGTAATCAGGCTCGCCCTCCTTCTTGTCTTCGGAATAGCGGTCGTTGAAGTCGATGGAGTGATTCACCTCTACCATCACATAAAATTGCCTCAGTCCTGTCTTGTCCTTCAGTCGAACATCGAAAGTCTCTCTGGGTGTAGCACCAGTCATACCATCGACAAGCGGCTGAGATTTCGTGGGCAGATAAAGCCCGTCTTCATATACGACTCCGCGTTGGTGGCACCAATAGGGTAGGGCTTCCTTCCTGCGGTTGCCGCCGGCACTGGCCCAGCCCTGCGTTGCAATTTTCTTCGAGGCATACAAGGTGCCGAGGTATCGCCCGTCGGCATCTTCCAGCCATACAGCTATCTGTGGCGGATTCTTTTTCTTGATACCTAAGAACAGCGGGTAGTCATGCAACCATCCGTCTCCTGCTTCGATACACACACTAAGGTCGCCAGCCTGATACTCCAAGTTTTCCTTGCTGCACGACGCCATCATCATCATACTGGTGATAACCGGAATTAAAAACATCATCATCTTTTTCATCTAAATTTATGAGTTTAATAAGTATATAAATATGTGAGAACTCAAGATCCAATAAACCAAGAACTCAAGAACTCGCTGCAAAGATAAAGATGTTCTGGGAACTGTGCAATAGCTGGGGACAGACGTTGGTTTTTCTGTGACAGATGTCACGTCGGAGGGATGAACTGCACATGTTTTGGGATAAAATGACATTACAATTCCTTCGCGCAACCCCTGCTAAAAACCGTACACACAAGGCTTCCTTTCATATTCCCATTGCTCCCCCTCAAACGCCTCTGCTCCGATGTCCTTCATACCTTTTGGAAATCTAACGTTCACCAATGACTTGCAGCCAGCTCTACTTTGCTAAGATTGCAACCTTCAAAGGCTTTTTCCCGGATAGCAACGATGTTTGCAGGAACATGATAATTTGATGTAATACTCCGAGGGAAGGCAAAGAGCTCGTTGTTAATAATCAACGGCTTGGGAACAGAGAATTTTGCAAAGGCAAAAGCCTCAACAGTGTCAATCTTTTCTGGAATACTTATGTAAAGGCTCCTAATAGGAAAATGAAAATTAACGATAAATATGTACTTAATTTCATATGCCGTATATTTTACAGACAATTCAGAGTCAACACTTCCTTGTGCGTTATATGTCTGTCGGTCTATCCGCTCATTGTATTTGTTGTTTCACATTATTATATCTTACAGCCCCTCGATATCCTCCGCTGTGAGACCGGTAATTGACATGATTTCCTTCACCTCGTAGCCCTTGCTTTTCATTCTGCTGGCGGTCTGCATCAGGCTCTTGTGTACGGCGGTCTCCTTGATAACCACCTCGTTCTTCTCCCATTCGTCCCAATCTACTTCATCCAGATAGCGTGCGACCTGTTCGTGAGCGGCTGAAGGTCGTGCTGAATGACCGACCAAACGATATCGGCATCAACCTGATAATAGTCGTGCGCAAGATTGTGGCGCATTTTGGTAATTTGAATCCACGGTGTTTCGGGATGAGACTTGCAAAAAGCCTTGGTGAGGTTGTAGGCGGCTTCGCCAATAATCATGGTGTGATAGACAATGCCTCAGAAGAGCACTTTGTCGGCTGTCAAGTCTTCGCGCGTCATTCCACCACATCGTCCCAGAATGGTGTCAATTGCTTCCAGGATATGCTGGAGACGGTTGCGGTCTTTAGGCTGCTCTCTCATAAATCAAGATTTTATCTCGTTCCACACTCTCGCGGGCGAAGTCGGCCAGTGAGTTTTCTGTCACTAAGTCTACGCGGCGGTCGAGCAGGTGCTCCAAATCACTCCACATGCCGAAAAACTTGAGGCCTACGGGTTGCGAATGGTCGAGGACCACAAGGATGTCGACATCGCTCAGCTGTGTCTCCTCGCCACGAGCGAAGGAGCCGAAGAGCCATGCTTTCACGACGGGCTGGGTCTTGAAGTAGTCGGCTATTTTCTGTTGCATTACTTTAGTGCTCATAAGCGTGTCGTTAATGTTTTATGGTGCAAAGATACGAAAAGTTTTGGAATATTGTTCGTTTTCGTCGTTAAATATACGAAAAGCGGTTTCCATTTATCCCAAAAGTGTGCAGAATATCCCAGATGTTTGGTAGATTCCGCAATATGCCGTACCTTTGCCGCATGAAACGATTAGTCAATGAATTGGGCGTTATAGCCATCGCAACGATTTTCCTTCTTTCGTTGCTTCAGCCGTTTGGCATCGACCAGATGGGTAAACAACGGATGCTTTTGATAGTGTGCGGCACGCTGCTTACTATCCTGTCGTCATCCATAGCATTTATGCTGATAGGCAGAAAGAAATGGAGCAACGTAAGGGGACTGTTGCTGTTTCATGTGGTAAACATCCCGCTGCTTTCGGCTATGGTGCTTACGTTGCTGTCGTGGTTTACATGGGATTCTCTGACCAAGGGATGGTATTGCACGGCTGGAGAATTTTCCGTCATCAATTACCTGAAGGTCTGCGTAGAGGTGGCCCTGCTATCGTTCTTTATCCTGATATTGCAGATATACAGGCTCCGCAACTCGCGCTTGCAGCAAGAATTAGAGGAGGTGAGAGCTATCAACCAACTGTTGGAGGAGCGCCAAGAGAACAAGTCGATTGACAATGAACAATTGATAACCGACAACGAATCTGTTGCATGTGTAATCAGGGGTAACACCAAGAATGCTGTTCTTGAAGTGATACCAGAGCATATTGTGTATGTCGAGTCGATGTCAAACTATACCGACATCTGTTACTTGGAAGACGACAGCTTGCGTCATCATTCCCTGCGCATCACTATGAAGCAACTCAGGGAAAGCCTAAGCCCGTATCAGTATATTATTCCTTGCCATCGGGCTTTCCTGGTCAATCTCAATTTTGTGGTGTCACTCTCAGGACGCCCGTCAACAGGTTGCTCTCTACAGATGTTCCAGGTAGAGAAGCCCATACCTGTAGCCCGCTCATACACGAAGGATATTCACGACAGGCTACAGGCAGTATGATATAAAACAATTTGTTTACGTTTTCTTATTTTAAAGAACAAAGCTACGTGGATAGAAGTCGCTATAGAAACGGCCATTGGTGGCGGTGAACTTCAGAACGCAGTAGTTGGGATCGGTTACGCCGCCTGGATAATACTCCGTATCGCCCTCACGCCAAATCATCTCCTTGCTCTTGGCATCGGTCAGCACTTCCATCGTACCGCGCAGCATCATGCCCTTGAAGCCTTCGACATCGCAGAAATAGATGCTGGCCTTGGGATTGGCCTTATAGTGAGCAACACGCAGCGAGAAGGTATTGGTGGTGAAATAGAACGTCTTGATGCCTTCACGTTTACGCGGTGCCAGCATGGCCTTAGTGCATGGGAAACCTTCTTCATCAACTGAAGAAATATAGGCGATGGGGAGTGTATCGGCCATCTGGGCAATAAGATCTTTAATACCCATTAAAGCGGGGTTCTCTGGAGCAGCGTCGGTGATAGTCAACTCCTTACGCCAGCGCTTTAGATGTGGGAAGTACATCTTCATCTGGCCGATGTATTCTTCCTTGGTGATAGGCTGGGGGAGACCCTTGTTGACCTCATCGACAAACTGAGCACAATGCTCAATCATCTCTTCCATTGTGCACTCCTGCAAAAACTTACCATCCTTATAGCAGTACATGCAATAATCTTCGTTCTTACTACCATCGGCATTGGTGCCGAGCACCTCGTCAATAAGCGGCATGCCGCAACTCTGACAGAATTTCATTTGCACTTCGTTCGAATCCTTGCATGACTCGGGATTACTGGAGCATGCTCCGTTCTTCTCTTGCTGTTTATTCATTTCCTTTTCCATATTGTTTTGTTTATCTATTTGACGCTGCGAAGGTACGAATAGTTGCGAATACTACCAAATATTTGGGATATTCTGCACGGAAATGTGATGAGTGGTAAGTTCCTGAGGCCTCCCCAATACCCCCAATGAAGTAAAACTGTGACAGATAATGATGATTCCCATTCATAATTAGATCTTTATAATTATTGCTGTAAAAATACAAAATTATCCGCTTCTGTTGGTGGCTTTTACAAAAATATAGCCTTTGAAGACAAAAAATCTAGCAAAAAGTTGTATAGTTGTGTAACTTTTCGTATTTTTGCAGTCGATGAGAAGAATCATAGCTTATAAGCACTATTATCGAGAGTTTATGGAAAAACTCTCGCAGTAGGAGCGCGACAAGATCAAACGTGCTTTGCTGTTATTTGAAACGGCAGATAGAATACCTCGGCATTACATATCGTATATCAGAGATGGGGTATATGAATTTCGTGTCACTTATGGCCACAAAGAGTTTAGGCTGTTCTTCATCTATGATGGTGATACCATCGTGGTGCTTTTCAACTGCTATACGAAAAAGACTCAGAAAGCACCTAAGCGAGAAATTGACAAAGCAATTAAATTGAAGGAGGAATATAGGAATGAAAGAAAATGAAGTAATCTACGACATCAGTGCTGAACTTGAACAGGAGTTCGGCCCCAAAGGTTCTGCGAGCCGAAAGGCCGCAGAGGACAAAGCATGGGAAGAGTATAACGCTCAGATACTTTTGGATGCAAGAAAGAATGCGGGTCTTACCCAGCAGGAACTGGCAGAAAGAATAGGAGCAAACAAGGGGTACGTTTCTCGCTTAGAACGTGGCTTGACTATTCCCTCCGTCTCAACACTATATCGAATTGCTGCCGCCATGGGACTGGCTGTTGAACTGCGTCCAATCTCCTAACAACAATAAAAATATGTGCCCCCGTGCCCCCTTTTGAATTAATAAACTGATTAACAAATAATTGATGGGGGCTTGGTATGGCAAAAAGTGCGCCCCTACTATGCCCCCAGTGTGCCCCCCTTCAAGTATCACTTTCGAAATGTGGCTTTTATTTTGGGTATAGGCGTTAAGTATTTTGCGTATAGGCGCAAGGTATTTTGGGTATAGGCGTAAGGTCGTTAGGACGGCTGGGAGTACGGGTTAAAGGGGGAGTTGGTACGGCTTTAGAGGGGCTTTGGGACTTGATAGCAGAGGCTTTGGATCGATGAAGTGCCATGCGGATTGTTTGCTTTAATGGGGGGCACACTGGGGGCAGGGTATGGGCGCGGTTTTTGGGGTAAGTGTGCCCCCTTTAGTTTGCTGGTATTCAGTCGGTTGTACTAAAAGGGGGCACGAGGGGCATACTTATTTCGCTGTTGTGGTGTCAGGAAAAACGCATTATAGCAAATCCAACAGTCTAAGAAGGTAGTCGTCATTCCAATCGGCTATCTTCTTCCTTTTATTCAGGCAACTGCATAGGGAAGGAGATGCAGGAGGTAGATACCGATGCGTAGCCCATGTCAGGATGAGTGTGGACAATTACGATGGGCGATTTACAGTCGGGCCAGTCGAAGTTGACGAATGACGCTACATGCGGGCCTTCTGCTTCTCGCCGGCACCACTACCACGATACTTTGATTGAGCCTCGTTGAACTTCCACGTGAGGTCGAGGGAGAAGGTGCGTCGGGCAGGATTGTGGACGGTCAACTCGCGGATGCCATAGATGATGCCGCCGTTCTTGTTGGTATTGAATATATCGTAGCAGCGCAGGTCGGCTGTCAGGGTGCCGAGGCGGCGCAGGTTGATGTCGCGCTGCACGCCTAAGTCGCTTCTGAATGTGGTGCGGATGAGGCGGGTGTTGTCTATGTCGCCTTTCGACGCCAGGCGCATGCCTGCGCTCAAGCGCCAGCCATGAGGCAGTTCCACGGTGTTGTCCCATCCAATGTTGACATACGGACGGCTGAGGGTGATCTCGCTCCCGTTGGCACATGGCGACGTATAGTTCTGGAACTGGGCATAGATGAACCATGTGGGATGCCATTTTAATTGATAATTGAAAATTGATAATTGAAAATTGGGTCTGGCGTAGGGATTGAGGCTCAGCTGGTTGTAGCTGTCGCTGCCGTTGATGTGACGGACGAGGCTTACCATAGGATCGTCAGCGCCAGGGAAGGGCTCGGTGGCCATCGTCACATTGTCCTTAGTGCGCGAATAGGTCACGACCATGCCTGCCCACTTGTAGGCTGCGTTGAGCGAGAGGTTGTGCGTATAGGTGGGACGCAGGTAGGGGTTGCCGCTCTGGTAGGTGTAGCGGTTGATGTAAACCGTCGAGCTGGTGAGGTTGGAGTAGCTGGGGCGCTCGATGTCCTTGCGATAGGAGAGCGAGAACTGCACCTTGCCCACAGGCATGGAGAGCGTGGCGGTGGGGAACCAGTCGCCGTAGTCGCGGCAGACTTCATCCTCGCGCACGCCAAAGTTGAAGTAGTCGTTGGTGAGGTGTTCGTAGCGCAAACCTACTTGGGCATAGAGCTTGCCGAACTGTCGCCCGTACTCCACGAAGGCGGCAGCCGACTTCTCGTTGATTTCCGTGTCGGTGGCCTTCACGGGCAGCGTCTCGGCTGAGCTGAAGGAGTAGGCATCGGTGCGGTGGTTATAGCTGTATTCGCCGCCGACGCTGAGGTTGCCTTTCCACACAGGATAGCTGAAGATGAGCTTCGTAGCCCAGAAGTTGTTGCTGCTCTTGGTGTTGCTCTCGATGGAATGGGAAGACCCACCCCCAGCCCCTCCCTGCATGGAGGGGAGAAGATGGTTTTGCTGCTGATAATCTTGGCTTGCAGGGTAATCACTCCCCTCCATCACAGG
>JAEEGH010004397.1_pt1 | contig 36204 bp, 33 predicted proteins | sample 9134181 | NCBI WGS metagenome assembly JAEEGH01 (sample SAMN16246544, study PRJNA631951) | gut metagenome | biome: gut microbiome; feature: rumen; material: DP-attached | host: Bos | place: Iran: Karaj | collected 2018-10
CTTCTTCACTACTGGTTAAAATATAATTAAACATTTGAATATTTTCCATATTTTCTTTTATTTTTTTTTTCTTTTTTAAAGAAAGAATTTTATTCTTCAGTTTCTCAATTTGTTCATCTTTTAAATTTAATTTCTTATTACTGTCTTGAAGTAAATAAGAATATTTTGTTATTAATTCTCTTGTTTCACATAATTCATTATTCATTTCTAAATTAACTTGATCAGGTTCACAAATAATTAATTCTTTTGTACTATTATAATCTTCTCGATAATATTTAGTTAATTCTTTTTTTAATTGAAATATTATATTTTCCTTTTCTTTTAATTGATTTGATAAAGTAAAAATTTCTGTCTTTATATTATCTTCTTTCTTTTGTTTTTTTGTTAAAACTTGTTCTAATTGTTGTTGAATTGTATATAATTTTCTTTCTAATTCATTTTTTTCTTTATATAATATTGAATTATTTTTCGTTAATCTTTCGTTTTCTTCTTTTAAAATTTTAAGATAGTTTTTATTTTCTTCTAATATATTTACATTTAATTGCTTAAATAAAATTTCCTTATTTATATCTAAAGAAGTTTTAATATCTTTTAATTCAGTTTTTAAATTTTCATTTTCTTTCATATATAAATTTACTTTTTCAGCATAAGAACTCAATAATTTTTTACAAGTTTCTATATCAAATTTTTTCATTTCAAAGTAAAAAAATTATAATTATTTTTTAAAACTAAAATAAAATATTAATTTTAATAATGTAATTTTTCATTTCAAGTTTCATCTTGAGTAAATTTACATTTTTATTGAAATTTACAAGATATTATCATCAAAAGTTAATTTCAATCCAAAAAAAATAACTTTACAATAAAAAACTAATATTATATTTAAATCTAAAAATAATTATATTAAGTGAATATGAATGAAGTAAATATAAAATTCAAGGAAATCTAAATAAACTCATTCTAATAAATCGAATAATTATATTACAAAACTCACTCAATGTTAATTCATTTATTAGATAGTAGATTAATTTTTTTCCATTAATTTCTATGAATATAATATACCATTAAATATTCCTATAATATTAATGAACCTCCACTAATTCTTTCATTACTGAAATATTTATATTGAGATGTGATTTTTAAAACACATTTATTTAGAATTTCATTAAAATATACATTTTTATTTTTTTGTCATTTGAAAATACTATAAAGGAGAAAATGTATTAAAAGCAATTATAAAAATACATTTTAAAATATTTTTATTAAAAAAACAAAAATAACATTTCATTCTTTTTACTAGTACATTTAAAAGAATTAAAATAAAAATAAATGGTTTGTTGACTGTTTGATTTAAAAAATGAACTCACAATATAATCTAAAAAAACAAATAAATAATATAAAACAAATAATATTTCTTTTCTTTTTTAACCTTTAAAATTTATTTTTAATAAGTAATTCCCATATACCTAAATGAGAAATATAAAAAGAAAAGAATGACCACTTCTATTTTCATAAACAATATACCACCAAATAATAATTTAATATCATTATCTTCAAAATAAAGTCTTAGATTTTAATAAATTAATTTTAATGTTGAACAAAATCAATGTTACAAGAAAAAAATATTTTAGGATTATATTCAAAAATTTAATTCCCGCCTTTCCGATTTCGGCGTTTTTGGATACCGTGTCGCCGACGGAAACGGAAATGCTTTCAAGGTTGCCGTAATAAGTAAATATCGAGCAGCCGTGGTCGATTATAACGGTATTTCCCGTAAATTCAAGCTCCGACGCAAACACGACCTTGCCGTTGTTTGCCGCCGGTACGGAACTTCCCGCGTCAAGCGCGATATCGAGACCTTCGTTCATATATTCGAACGTTTCGGTTCCCTGCACCTTTCTTTGTGTTCCGAAGCCCGCGTATCCGCTTGCGATATTGCCTTTTTCGTCGGGATATACGAATTTTCCGTCCCACAAAGGTCTGTTTTCGCTTTCGGCAGTTGCTTTTGAAACCATATCTTTAAATTCCTCAAACGCCGCCGCGGTTGCCTTCTGCGCAAGCGTAATGTCGCTTACAAGACCTTCCTGGCTTGCCGTGGCGGGTGCTCTGCCGTCGCGTACCGAAAGTTTTAATATCTGCGACGAGCCGTCTTCAAGCGAGAGCTTGAGGTTATACGTTGCGGACGCTTTGCTTGTGTATTCTGCCGGTACGAATGCGAAGGAATAGCCTCCCGCCGCAGAGCGGTAAACGTTAAGTTCTTTAGGAATCGGGTAGTCGCATTCCGCAAACAACTTGTCGCCGTCGTTGAAGTTCTTTATTTTTACTATCGTAAAGTCGCCTTTGCTTACGACGCCCTTGTATATAACCGAATAGGTCGGCGCAACGTCGTAAAGCAGCGTCGTTTTATAATTCAGCGTGCCGAAGCATTCCGCACCTTCCTCTTCATTCCACGTTGCCGTTATTACCGCGTCGTAATACACGTCGTCGGGCGACATGGTGGACGCGTTTATTATATTTTCAAAGGCGCCCGCGTGCTTTTTCTCGCCGCCGTGCGTAAGGATTACCGTTACGGTGTCGGGCTGCTTTTCGGATGAGAACGAAAGCGCACCTATATCCGAAAGGCTTATGATAAGCGGAACGTTTTCGGTCGGGGACGAAACGTCCGCCGAATATACGTTTCCGTCAGCCGCAACGTAATTCCACGTTCCGTCGGAGGCGTATACCGTAAACGCTTTTCCGTCGGCTTTTGTCTGCGTAACCGAGGGGATAACCGAAAGCGTGTTTATGCTCGAATATTCCGCTCTTTTGAGAAGCTCGAGCGCATCTGCGCCGTCAATGAGGTAATATTTCCCCGCTTCGTCGGTAAAAATACAGCCGGTTTCATCATTCGCCATGTAAAAAGAATAGGTTTTGGTTATGTCGTCGGTTTCGTTTATTTTAACGGTAAAAGGTTTTTCGTTTGTCAGATCCTTAAAGTCCGCGTCAATTAAACGCGCGTTTTCGACGGCGTTCGTATACGCCGTCAGATCTTCTTCACGGGTAAACGAAAAATCGGTATTTTCGGATGAAGGCAGAGAAACGGCAATTTCGTTTATCCTGTGAAGAATTACCGACGTATCGTCGGTGCGCGCGTTTATAATGCACGCAATAACCGTCGGCAGTATCACTATGAGCGCGATTAAAAAAATCACGAATTTGTTTTTTTTGTTAAAAACGGTGCTGTTCATAAAACCTGTCCTTTCGAGAAACGAAAATAAATCGCCGTTACAATTATATTATATATTCGTTTAACGTTTTAGTCAAGGCAAAAAAGCAATAATAAAATAAAAATAAAAGGAAAAAAAGACAAAATTCAACAGATAAATTCGTCTATATCCTCAAACGAAAGCCCGTCGTTGAGCGCGAGATTTATCGCGTATCCTATGAGTTTTGACGTGTCCTTTATGATGCGGTCGGTTTCTTTGGGTGTTACGAAAAAGTCGCATACTCCGGAAGAGAGCGCCGAAAAAAGTTTTTCCAGAACCGGAAAATTTACGTCGTTTTTTGTCATTCCCGCTTTTTCGGCGGTTTCCTTCAAAATATCGTACGCAAGCGTCGACGCGTCCACGACCGTCGGCACGCCGATGCTGATGACGGGAACGCCGAGCGTGCGCATGCTTATCTCCTTTCGCGCGTTGTTGATTCCCGAGCCGGGAGAAATTCCCGTATTTGCAATCTGCACGGTACACGCAAGCCTTGACAGCCGCATTGAAGAAAGAGAATCTACCGCTATGACGAAATCGGGTTTTGTAAGTTCCACGGCGCCCTTTATTATTTCGGCGGCCTCAATCCCGGTGTTTCCCGATACTCCGGGGCATACGCAAAGCGTCTCCCTCATGCCGAACTCGTTGAAAAGAGAAGGATTTGCGGATTTTATGTGTCGGGTTACGATGAAATTTTCCGCGGTAATGGGACCCGTTGCGTCGGCGGTAATGGATTTGTTACCGAGCGCTGCAAGCAGGCAGGACTTGTCTTTTTGGGGAATGAACGCACGCAGATACTCCGATATGACGTAACATGCGCGCTTAAAAGTTTCCTTGTCGGAAAGCCAGATTTTTCCGATGTCGACGGTAAAATATTTTCCCACGGGTTTTCCTGAGATTTTTTCGCCGTTTTGGTCTTTAACCTCGAGAACGTGGCAGGAAAAACCGTTTTTGTTTTCATCGCGCGAAATAAGTCCGCTTACCTGTTTTCCTTTTTTTTCGGAGACAATTTCGCACACCTCGTCGGCAAGGTCGGTGCGTTTGTTGAAATCGGAAAAAGAATTCGTCATAATAAAGTCCTTTCGGAAAAAGCATATTTTGGCATAAAAATGCGGTAAAAGCACATTCTGCATAAAAATATTTGCAAAAATTTGTAAAAAATTTGAAATTACACTTGTATTTTTTTAAAAAGCGTGATAAAATACATAAGAATAAAAATGTATACATACGTATAGGGAGGTGAAGATTTTGCCAAACATTAAGTCCGCGAAAAAACGCGTAAAGGTAACGGCTGTAAAGACGTTGCAGAACCAGATGTTCAAGACAAACTTCAAAACGACACTCAAGAAGTTTGAAAAGGCTGCCGAAAGCGGAGATAAAGCCGCTGCGGAAGCTTGCTATAAAGAAGCCGTAAGTAAACTTGACAAGGCTGTTTCAAAAGGCGCTCTGCACGTTAACGCCGCAGCGAGAAAAAAGAGCCAGTTTACAAAGAAGCTCAACGCAATGAAATAATTTTTGAAAAAAGCAGTTCAAATCCGCCGTTTTCGGCGGATTTTTGCTTTTTATAAGCTATAGGACGTTTCCGAGAGTAATTCCCTCGTCGAATATAATGTGTTTCGTTACGTTGCGCAAAGCCGCAAGACTCGACGCGTATTCTCCGTAATCCTCCGCCTCGAAAAATGTTTTGGTACTCAAAAGACGTTCCGAAAAATCCGATGCCTTTTCGTGCTCGAGCACCGACATAACGTAGTTTTCCTTTGATTTCCATTCCTTTTCGATTTCAGAAAGCCGCACGCTTACGGCTTCCTTTTCGCTTTCAGATAAATTTTCGGCGTCATGCGCCGTCTGAGGAAGGCGCAGCAGTAAATCGTCCGTTTTTTTGAAAAACCCGTTTATAAAAAAGGCGTTTGAAATTATGAAGACGAGGATTGCCGCAAAAAGCAAAACCGCCGTTATCAACGATTTCATACAAACCTCCCGCTAAGACGTTTTGTATATGACGTTCCCGCCGCCGTCTATTATGCAGACGTTCCGCATGTCGTCAATACCCATATAAAGGACCTCCTTTTCGCTTGAAAACCCGTTTTGCGAAAGTATTCCGTAAATCTTTGATTTGTCAAAGCCGAGAGAAGACAATTCACTTTCGTTGAGCTTTCCGTCGATAATTACGGAATGTTCTATTCCGTTTTCGCAAACGGTGCGGTCAAGGTCTTTTGCACTCGGCGGCGTGTTGTTTGCTTTCGGAATTATCGAAATCGAGCCGTTTGGCTCTAAAAACGCGTATTCCACGTTTGCAAGACATGACACGCCCGAAAGGCGCATGGCGCTTGTAAGCTCGTCAAACGAAATGCGCGCGTCGGACATCTGTTTTTTGTCGATTTTTCCCTTTTTTATGAGGGCGAGCGCGTCGCCCGCGGCAATTTTTTTGAAAAAGCGCGATTTTATGGTTATAAACGAGAAAAGTACTTCAAGGGAAACTATCGTAATACTCGGAATTACGCCGTATAAAAGCGGAGTTGCGCTGTTTGACACGGGATACGTCGCAAATTCCGAAACCATAAACGCGGTGATGAATTCGGAAAGCTCGAGCTGCCCTATCTGGCGCTTTCCCGTTATGCGCATGATAACGAAAATGAAAATATAAAGTATGACCGTTCTAAGAAAAATATTTGCCATAATTTCCTCGCGAAAATAAACTGTATCCTTATTTTTTCCCCGAACCTTTCAAATATTCATGATATATTGCTTGTTTGCCGCATAATACGCGGATTATATTAATATATTGTAAGGTAAAACCGTAAAAGCGTTAAAAAGGGAGAAAAGCGATGATTTATTCAAAGGTGAGCATTCCCGTAAAGCCCGAAAAAAAGGAAGAAGCCGAAAAGGCATCATACGAAGAGGAGATTTTCGCCGCCGAAGAGGCGTATTGCAAAGAAGAGCTTTTAATGGCGCAAAAAAGAGAAGACGCGCTTGCAAGCTTTTTTACGTTTCTCTTGGTGGTGTTCGCGTGCTTTTTCTCGTTTGCTTTCGGCAATTCCTTTAATAAGAACGGCTTTCACGACACGCTATCTTACATGAACGCGGTGTCGGCGGGAAGAATACCCTTTGATTTCAAACGGGATAAAGCGGGTTTTTTGAGTGAAAGCGACGTAAAAACGCAGAAAACCGTCTACGAAAAATATAAAAACGCGGACGAAAATATAACTTTTTCGACGGATGACGGGTATTACGGAATAAATGACGAGCCCGAAACAAAAAAGGATTCGTTTGTCTTTCTCAAACAAGACGAAAAAACTGACGTGCAGGCGTCAAACGGCATAAGCACCGCGTCGTCTCTCGACGGAGAAATACTTTTACCCGTAATAAGCCGTAATATTTCGTCGTACGGTGAACTTCTGCTGTCAAACGAAACAAAATTTTCACCCGATATTGCCGCGCTGTCGGAGGAAATTCCCGACGCCTTTTGCGGCATTGACGAAACGCTTCCGACGGTACTCATTCTTCACACACACGCAACGGAAAGCTACAACGAATCGGAATACGACGGATATTATTCCGAAAGTGTGCCCACAAGAAGCGAGGACACGTCGAAAAACGTCGTTTACGTGGGAGAGGTGCTGAAAAATTATCTCGAAGATTTCGGAATCTGCACTCTGCACGACGAAACGCTGTGCGACAAGGAGTCCTTCGTGTACGCCTACAACAAGTCGAACGAGGTTGCGAAAAAATATCTTGACGAATATCCGTCGATAAAGCTCGTAATAGATCTGCACAGGGATTCCATAATTTCACCCGACGGTACGAAAACAAAACCGGTGTTCGACTACGCGGGAAAGAAAACCGCACAGCTGATGTTCGTCGTGGGAACGAACGAAGCGGGAGCAAAGCACGAAAACTGGGAGGAAAACTTAAAAACCGCTCTGTATATACAGGAAAAAGCGTCGGAAAGCTGTCCCGAGCTGTTCAGAAAGATAAATCTGAGAAAGGCGAGCTTCAACCAGCAGCTGTGTACGGGATATCTGCTGCTTGAATGCGGATCGTGCGCAAACACGCGCGCCGAAGCGGAAAACGCGGTAAAAATTTTTGCGTGCGCGCTTGCGAGAATGATAAAGGAAGTTTAAATAAAGTATTGACTAAAATTTGATTTTGATGTATAATTAATCTAAATTTTCGACAAATCGAAACCCAACCCGAAACGGCAAAACCGTCAAATCCGGTAATTTGCCGGCAATCAACCATGAAAGGATGAAAAAAATGAGCAGAATTTATAACTTTTCGGCAGGCCCCTCGATGCTTCCCCTCGAAGTGTTGAAAAAAGCCGCTGAAGAAATGACGGATTATAGGGGAACGGGCATGTCCGTAATGGAGATGAGCCACCGTTCTTCGGTATATGAAGGAATAATAAATGAAGCGGAAGCGGATCTCAGAAAGCTTATGAATATTCCCGAAAACTATAAGGTGTTGTTTCTTCAGGGAGGAGCGTCGACACAGTTTGCCGCGATTCCGCTCAATTTTATGAAAACCGGAAAGGCTGATTACGTAGTAACCGGACAATGGGCAAAAAAAGCGTTAGGGGAAGCGCGTAAATACGGGGACGCAAAGTGCATCGCCTCGTCCGAGGACAGAACTTTCGCGTATATACCCGAAATCACACCCGATATGGTAAGCCCTGATGCGGATTACGTTCATATATGCTATAACAACACCATTTACGGAACGAAATTCCCCGAAATTCCGAACGTCGGAGACAAGATGCTCATCGCGGATATGTCGTCATGCATAATGAGCGAGCCGGTCGACGTTACCAAATTCGGCGTAATTTACGCGGGAGCGCAGAAAAATATGGCGCCCGCGGGACTCACCGTCGTAATCGTACGCGAAGACCTTTTGGGATACGCAAGGCCCGAAACTCCGACCATGCTCGACTATAAGATAATGGCGGACAACGGCTCTATGTACAACACGCCGCCGTGCTATACGATATACGTTGCGGGGCTCGTTTACAAATGGGCGCTCTCCCTCGGCGGACTTGAAAAAATGAAGGAAAGAAACGAAAAAAAAGCGGCTTTACTCTATGATTATCTTGACGGCTCATCGCTTTTCAAGGCGACCGCCGACAAAGCCTTCCGCTCGATGATGAACGTATGCTTTGTTACGGGCGACGCGGAGCTTGACAAGAAGTTCTGCGCCGAAGCGCAGCAAAACGGCATGGTAAACCTCAAAGGCCACAGAAGCGTAGGCGGAATGAGAGCGTCGATTTACAACGCGATGCCTTACGAGGGCGTTGAAAAGCTCGTTTCGTTCATGAAAAAATTTGAAGCCGAAAATAAATAAAAGGAAAATGAAAAATGTATCACATAAAATTTTACAACAAGATAGCAAAAATTGCCGCCGATAAATTTGACAAGGAAAAATATGACGTCGGAGAAGCAGTCGAAAATCCCGACGCGATAATGGTGCGCTCGGCATCTTTGCACGAAATCGGACTCGGAAAAAATCTTCTTGCGATAGCAAGGGCGGGCGCGGGCGTAAACAACATCCCGATAGACAAATGCAGCGAAAAGGGTATTGTCGTTTTCAACACCCCCGGAGCCAACGCAAACGCCGTAAAGGAGCTTGCCATAGCTTCTCTTATTCTCTCGTCGAGAAAGATTGTAAAGGGCATCGAGTGGGCACAGAGCTTAGAATCTTGCGACGACGTGTCGGCTGCCGTTGAAAAAGGCAAAAGCGAATTTGCGGGCCCCGAAATTTACGGAAAAACGCTCGGTATAATAGGCCTCGGCGCGATAGGCGTACAGCTTGCGAACATCGCGACGCACCTCGGAATGAAGGTTTACGGATACGACCCGTATATAACCGTGGATTCCGCATGGATGCTTACGAAATCCGTAATTCACGCGGGAACTCTTGCCGAAATATACGAAAAATGCGACTATATTTCCGTTCACGTGCCGTCAAATCCCGAAACAAGAGGTATGATAAACGAAGACGCGATTTCGCAGATGAAAGACGGTGTGAGAATATTAAATCTTGCAAGGGCGGACCTTGCCGACGCACAGGCGGTAAAAAAGGCGATTTCCGATAAAAAAGTTGCCTGCTACGTTACCGATTTCCCGACGAAAGAGCTTCTCGGAGTCGACGGAATCATAACAATTCCGCATCTCGGAGCGTCCACCCCCGAATCCGAGGACAACTGCGCGGTTATGGCGGCAAAAGAACTCATAAGCTTTATCGAGACGGGCTGTATAAAGAACAGCGTAAACTTCCCGGACGCCATCATTCCCGACACCGACAACGTAAGAGTCTGCGTGTTCCACAAAAACGTGCCGTCCATCGTTGCTCAGACCTCAAAGGTGCTGTCGGATATGAACATTAACATTGAAAACATGATCAACCGTTCCAAAAAAGACAATGCGTACACGCTTATCGAGGTAAACGGCGATATATCAAAGGACGCGGAAGACCGCATAAGGTCCATAGAAAACGTAATGAGAGTACGGGTTATAAGAAAATAAAACCAAAAAACCGGCTTTGAAAAAAGCCGGTTTTTGATATTGCGTCAGAAACGCAAAAAAATCGTATTTTTTGCGTTTGCGGAGCCTAAATGCATTGACACATTATAAAAAAGATATTATAATATTTATATTATTATACTGATATGGAGGAAAACCATGTATCGTATCGTATCAAAGGAAATTTTGAATCCGACGGTCGTAAAAATGGACGTCGAAGCTCCGTTTGTTGCAAAAAAGGCGCTTCCGGGGCAGTTTATAATATTGAGAGTGGACGAAAACGGCGAACGTATACCGCTCACCGTCGCAGACTACGACAGGGAAAAAGGAACGGTCTCGATTATCTTTCAGATAGTCGGCGCGACGACCGAAAAACTTTCCCGTCTTGAAGAGGGGGACTTTATATGCGATTTCGCGGGTCCTCTCGGAAGAGCGACAAAAACGGAAGGCCTAAAAAAAGTGGCGGTTGTCGGCGGCGGCGTCGGATGCGCGATTGCCTTCCCCGTTGCGAAAAGACTTCACGAGCTGGGCTGCGAGGTGCATTCTGTCGTGGGCTTTCGAACGAAAGATCTTGTAATTCTTGAAGACGAATTCAAAAAAGTGAGCGACAAATATATCCTCATGAGCGACGACGGCTCTTGCGGCGAAAAGGGACTCGTTACCGACGCGCTCAAAAAGCTTCTTGACGGAGGCGAAAAGTACGACGAGGTCATAACGATAGGTCCGCTTATCATGATGAAATTCGTGTGCAGGCTCACAAAGGAATACGGAGTAAAGACGGTAGCGTCGATGAACCCGATTATGATAGACGGAACGGGAATGTGCGGCGGCTGCAGGCTTACCGTGGGCGGAAAAACGGTGTTTGCGTGCGTCGACGGTCCCGAATTCGACGGCCACGAGATAGATTTCGACGAGGCTATGGCGAGAAGCACGATATATAAGCCGTTTGAAAGGGAGATGCACGAAAAAACGTGCAATCTTCTGAACCGGCAGGCGAAATAACAAAATTTTTACGGTAAAAGAGGTAAAAACATGCCTAACATGTCATTGAAAAAGAATATAATGCCGACGCAGGCGCCCGAAATAAGAAACTCAAATTTCAACGAGGTTGCGCTCGGATATACAAAAGAACAGGCAATCGACGAAGCAAAAAGGTGCTTAAACTGCAAAAATCACCCGTGCGTCGGCGGCTGTCCCGTTAAAATAAGGATTCCCGACTTCATACAGAAAGTCGCCTGCGGCGAATTTGATGAAGCGTATAAGATAATAAGCGAGTCCTCCAGCCTTCCCGCAGTGTGCGGACGCGTGTGCCCTCAGGAAAATCAGTGCGAGGGCAAGTGCGTCAGAGGAATAAAGGGCGAACCCGTCGCAATAGGCAGACTTGAAAGATTCGTCGCCGACTATCATAACGAAAACTGCGATAAAAAGGCGCAAAAGCCCGTTTTCAACGGACATAAGGTCGCCGTTGTCGGCTCGGGCCCTTCGGGACTTACCTGTGCGGGCGACCTTGCGAAAAAAGGGTATGAGGTAACCGTTTTTGAGGCGCTTCATACGGCGGGCGGCGTTCTCGTTTACGGAATTCCGGAATTCAGGCTTCCGAAGGCGATAGTAAAAAAGGAAATAGACGGTCTGTGCGACCTCGGAGTCGATATAAAGACGAATATGATCGTAGGAAAGACGGTGTCCGTCGACGAGCTTATTGACGAATACAAGTTCGAAGCGGTATTCATCGGCTCGGGCGCGGGACTTCCGAAATTTATGAATATACCCGGCGAAAACTTAAAGGGCGTGCTCTCGGCAAACGAGTTTTTGACGAGAATAAACCTCATGAAAGCGTATAAGGACGGCAGCGACACGCCCGTAATGCATGCGAAAAAGACGGTTGTCGTGGGCGGCGGAAACGTTGCCATGGACGCCGCAAGATGCGCAAAGCGCCTGGGATCCGAGGTTTACATAGTTTACAGAAGAAGCATGGAGGAACTTCCCGCAAGAAAAGAGGAAGTCGAGCATGCCGTGGAAGAAGGCATAATTTTCAAGACGCTCAATAATCCCGTTGAAATATACGGCGACGAAAACGGCTTTGTAAAGAGCATAAAATGCGTTGAAATGACGCTCGGCGAGCCCGACGAATCGGGCAGAAGAAGACCCGTCGTAAAAGAGGAAAGCGAATTTGTAATCGACGCCGACTGCGTTATCATGGCGCTCGGAACGTCGCCGAATCCGCTCATAAAATCCACGACGAGCGGTCTTGAAACACAGAAGTGGGGCGGAATTATCGCCGACGAAAACACCGGACTTACGTCAAGAGAGGGTATTTATGCGGGCGGCGACGCCGTAACGGGAGCCGCGACCGTAATACTCGCCATGGGAGCGGGCAAAAACGCCGCGGAAGCGATAGACGAATACATAAAAAACAAATAAAATGAAAATGAACGGAAACATCAGAAAATTCGTAAATGCGGCAATGCTTGCGGCGCTGACGTGTGTTGCCGTGCTTATTATAGAAATCCCCATCCCCGCGACGAACGGATATATTAACGCCGGCGACGGGATTGTGCTGCTCTGCGCCGCTTTGCTCGGAAGCGTGTACGGAGGCTTTGCGGCGGGAATCGGCGCATCTCTTGCCGACTTGCTTCTCGGCTACGTCAGATACGTGCCGGCGACGTTTATCATCAAATTTATAATGGCGTTTATCGCCGGAATGATTTTCAAAAAATCCGACCCGAAAAAGAGCGCGGGAATAATACTTTGCGCGTTCGCTTCGGGACTTGCGGCTGAAACGGTTATGATTGCGGGATATTTCATATATGAATCGCTGCTGCTCGGATACGGCTTTGCGGGCGCGCTTGCGGGCGTCCCCGGAAATATCTTTCAGGGTGTCGGCGGAACCGTAATATATGCGATTTTGCTCTTTGCCGTAAAGAAAAACAAGTTTTTATCCGAAAAAATAAGCAAAAAATAAAAAACGGAAGTATTGAAATGGGAATAATAACAGACGAAACGGTTTACAAGGGAAGGCCCGACAGGAGCACGAGGATTGACAAGGAGAACGACGCGTACGATTTTCTTGAAAACGCGGGAGTCGAATTTTCAAGAGTCGACCACGCGCCCGTCGATACTATAGAGGAATGCGCGGCGGTAAAGGCGCTTTTGGGGCTCGGGCTATGCAAAAATCTGTTTTTGTGCAATTATCAGAGGACGAAATACTACATGCTCGTGATGCACGGCGAGAAAAAATTCAGCACCGCCGTCGTGTCAAAGCAGATAGCGTCGTCGAGGCTGTCGTTTGCGCCCAAAGAGGACATGCAGAGCATGCTCAACCTCACTCCCGGCTCGGTTACGATTTTAGGTCTCATATACGATAAGGAAAAAAAGGTGCGGCTGCTTATAGACGAGGACATACTGAACGACGAATATTTCGGATGTCATCCCATGATAAACACGTCGTCGGTGAAATTCAGCACGAAAGACCTCAAAGAAAAGGTACTGCCCGCGCTTGCGCACGAATACACGGTAGTTCGCGTGTAATTTGCAAATTGCTTTGTAAAATGGTATAATAAAACGGTAAAAATAATAAAAAGGGTTGTAATTTTATGAAACTCGGAATTGTAGGACTTCCAAACGTCGGAAAAAGCACGCTTTTCAACGCGATTACAAACGCGGGAGCCGAATCGGCGAACTACCCGTTCTGCACGATAGACCCCAACGTCGGCGTGGCCGTTGTGCCGGACAAGCGGCTCGACGTGCTTGCGTCAATGTATAATCCAAAAAAATACACTCCCGCCGTAATCGAATTCGTCGATATTGCGGGACTCGTCAAGGGCGCGTCGAAGGGAGAGGGACTCGGAAACAAGTTTCTCTCGCACATAAGAGAGGTCGACGCGGTCGTCCACGTCGTAAGATGCTTTGAAAACGACGACATCATACACGTCAGCGGCAGAGTTGATCCCGCGTCGGACGTCGAAACGATAAATCTCGAGCTCATTTATTCGGATATCGAAATAGTCGAGAGAAGAATCGAGCGAGCAAAGAAAATTCTGAAAGGCGATAAGTCGGTTCAGAAGGAAATAGACCTTCTCGAAAAAATACTCGCGCTCTTAAACTCCGGTAAAAAGGCAAATACGATAGATTACGACAAGGACGAGCTTGAAATTTTAAAAGAAGTGCCGCTTCTTTCGGCAAAGCCGGTCATTTACGTCGCAAATATCAACGAGGACGCCATAGGAGAAGACCTTTCGCAAAACAAATATTATATGCGGTTAAAAGCGATTGCCGACGAGGAAAAATCGGGAATAATAAGCATCTGCGCCGAGCTTGAAGAGGAAATCGCCTCCCTTGAGGAAGGCGAAAAGAGAGAGTTTTTAAAGGAACTCGGCATTGAGCAGAGCGGACTTGACAATCTTGTCGGCGCATGCTACGAGCTTCTGGGGCTTATCAGTTTTCTTACGGCGGGTCCCGAGGAAGTGCGTGCGTGGACGATTAAAAAAGGAACCAAAGCGCCTCAGGCGGCGGGAAAGATACACTCGGATTTTGAAAGAGGCTTTATACGCGCGGAAGTAATATCGTTTGACGAGCTTGTTGCGTGCGGGTCCACCGCCGCGGCAAAGGAAAAGGGCGTTATGCGCTCGGAAGGCAAGGACTACGTCATGCAGGACGGCGACGTGGTGCTGTTCAGATTCAACGTGTGATTTGAGATAAAAAATATTACGTTTCTATTGAAAATGTTTTTTCGATGTGATATACTATTTTTTGTGAATATATAAAAAGGAGAAAAGCAATGAGAAAAAAAATATTTGGAGTAATTTGCATTTTGCTTTGCCTGTGCTTTATCTTTTCCTCGTGCGAAAAAGAGGATGAAGAGGCAAATACGGGCGCGGACGGTGAAAACACCGAAGTAACGGAAGATACTCCTGTCATTCCCGAGGAAGAAGTAAAGGAAAAGTTCGAATACAGCTTCTCGGGCGAAGAAGCGACTCTCAACGCATATAACGGAACGGATGAAGAGGTCATACTTGAAGAGACCGTAATAAGAATAAAGAAGAAAAAAGAGAAAAAGACCGTAAAGGAAACGGTTGAAAACGAAGACGGCACCACGTCGGAAGTCGAAAAGACGGTTGAGGAAACGGTTGAAGTTCCCGAGGAATACACGCTTACCGCCATTGCGGCAGGCGCGTTTATGGGAAATGAAAGCGTAAAGAAGGTTGTCATCCCGGACAGCGTCGCAACAATCGGCGACGCGGCGTTCCAGGGCTGTACGGCGCTGAAAGAGGTTACGCTTCCGAGCGGACTTGCAAAAATTTCCGACAGACTTTTCTACGGCTGTGAAAATCTTGAAAACGTGAATATCCCCTCCACCGTTGAAACGGTAGGCCTGTTTGCGTTCGGAGATATATTCAATCCGACGGCGTGGTATGAAAACCTTTCGGACGAGACGGTTGTCGTAGGCGACGGTATACTGCTTAAATATAACGGAAGCGCCGAGTCGGTTTCATATTCCGACGAGATAAAGAAGGTGGCTTACTATGCCTTTTACGGCACTCCGGTTAAGGAAGCGTACTTTACGAACTCCGTGGAAGACATACACGAGCTTGCGTTTTACCGCACGGGCGCTACCGTAATGCTGCCCGCGGGACATTCAAAGATAAGCACGTTCAGAAACAACGGAATCACGGTAAAAACCTACGAGGCGGCTTCACAGGAATAATCATTAAAAAAATAAAAAAGCAGAAAAGTATTTTTCTGCTTTTTTTGAATTCAAAAAACGACAAAAAGCAACAAAAAGCAAAGCCCGGCGCAATACCTGAATTTAAATTATATTTAAGGGGTCTTTACATTGGCGCGCGCAAGCAGAGCATCGGTTAAAAAACTTGTTATAAAAACACTCGAAAAATATTCTTCCACCGAGGTGTCGGAAGAAGAACTCAAAAGAATAATACTTGCAAACGGATATACGCTTATCTGCTTCGAGCAAAAGGCGGGGAAGCATAACAATGCGGTGCTGTCTCTTATGAAGAGGGCGGACGTGCTTGAAAAAGCAAAATATCTCGACGCGTTTCTGTGCGTTTTTGAGGGAAGACATCTTGCTTTTCTGAGGAAAGACGTTTCGGAAAAGAGATATTTTTACGGACTGAGCTATATTCTCGGAAGCATTATCATAAGAAAGGAATACGGTGAAAATCCCGATAATCCCATAGACGCGCACGCGTTTGCGCATTACCTCGTGCAGATAGCGACCCGCGGGCTGATTTATAACCAGTTCAGTCTTTTCCCGAAAGGAAGTATCGCGGTCCTTGTCGCTTTCGTCTTCCTGTTTTCCTTCTTTGTCGGCAGGATTTTTACCGAAAAAGTCAAAGGCTATGAAAACGCAAACACGCTTTCGTGGGCGGACGAACCATATTTTGAAGAAGAAGTTTTTTCGGCGCAGGACGTGAAAAATACCGACGGAATAAGCGCCGACGAGCCGACGGCGGAGGTTTTCGCCGCGGTTTTGGGTGAAATAACACCGCACGAAAATGAAAACGGGGAGATTTTGGGGATAATCAATAATGCGGAAAACACGGAAATTCCCGAAAACAAAGAGGAACCGGGTATAGAAAAATTCGTTACCGACGAAAACGAGCGGGTTTACTACGCAACCAAAAGCGGTAAAAAGTATCACGTTGCGGGATGCAGTTATATTGTCGGGAAGGAAACGAAAATCATAACAAAGGAAGAAATCGAAAGCGGAAAATATACGCCGTGCTCAAAGTGCATAGGGTAACAAAAAAAGACGGTTTTACCGTCTTTTTTTATATATGTCCTCGACTCTGCTCGATTTGTCCTGATTCTGTTCCCTTTGGTATTTTTCAAAATCGGCTTTTCCGTAGTTTTTGTTTCCCAGCCTGATTAAATATTCATCTTCCGATTTGTAGTATACGTTGTTGTCGAAATCTATCTGAGATTCCGCCTCGGGCAGCGCCGTCGAATAGATAAGCGCGCCGTAGGGGGCCTCGTAAAACACGTTGTTGTGCACCGTCGTGCTTCCGCCGGGGCTTGCTTTGGGAATTCTCCATATAAAGATGTGATGTCCCATGGGCTGAGGCCAGAGCTCCGATTTTCTCGGGGGATTTTCTCCCTGAAGCGAAAAGCCGAGTCCCGCGCCGATGCATACGTTGTTGTCGAAATGCGAGTCGACGGCTACAAGGTCGCGCAGCTCGTACGCCGCCATGCCGTGATTTTTGAAGACGTTGTTGGTGATGTTTATTCTCACGCACGGCTTTTTGTTTATAAAGCCCTGGTGCGTCGTGCAGGAATCGTATACCTCGTCAAACGTGCAGCGGTCGACGAGCACGTCCTCGCCGTACTCCCATATTTCAATGACGTTTCCGAAGCGTATTCTCTGTTTTCTGTCCCAGATTCTGCCGCCCACGTATTTAAAATCGCAGTTTACTATCGAAACGCATTTTGCGTTTTCCGCGGCGTAGACGTGGGAGCCCACGTTCTGAAAACGGAGGTTTTCAAAGCGGATATATTTCGCGCCGCTCGTAACGGGGCCGTTTCTTTTGAGCGCGCACTCGATGTCGGAATAAATGTCCGCGGGATTTTTTTCGGAATACATCATGAGAACGTCGGGTTCGTTCTTTTTTTTCGGCGGGAAATACCACTGTCCCTGCTCTTTTAGGTCTTCATATTCCCATACCATAACTCCGCAGAACTCTCCGAAGTTGAAAATGAGGTTGCACGGCTCGCTCTGAAGGGCGCCCGTGTAGGTCCATATATTTTTATCCGTTTCGCTCCATAAGTCTTTCTCCGACACGTTTTGTGAAAGCAGAAACGTTGGTTTTTCGCCCTCTCCGTACATTCCCCACGTAATTACCGCCCCTTCTCTGCCGTCCGGCGAAAAGAGGTCGGTGCGGAACACGCTTCCCGCTTTGAGAAGAACCGTGTCCCCGGGCTGTACTTTTATGTCAAGATAGGTATCGAGCGGCAGATTTTCGGATTTTCCGCTGTTTTCGGGCTTTCCGTTTACGGAATCAACGTAGTAGATCATTTTTTCAGTCCTTTTTAATTATTTTTTTATCGTTACGATAACGCTTCCCGTATTGTCGCCGGATATTGAATAAACTGCGTTTTCGTCCTTCGGCACGGGAACGGAAGCGGAGTTTGCGTCAACCTTTACGCTGTAAATTTCGTATTCTTCAAGCGTATTTTTGTCGGTTATTTTCAGGTGTCCGCTTTCAAACGGATAAAGCGAGAGAAGCTTTATATATTCTTCAAGCGTAAGACCGTTTTCATACATGTACTGCGCGTGGGGAACGCCCACGTACCTGAAATGCCACGACTCGTAGCTTATTCCGGTAACGTCCTCCTTGCCTTGCGGATAACGCAGGATAAATCCGTATTTATAGGCGTTGTCAAATATGAAAGCGTACTCGTTTTCGCCGGTAAACGTGCCCATAATATTGTTTTCGTAGGTGCTTATATCCATCGCGTATCCCGTGTGGTGTTCCGAAAAGCCGGGCTTCTGCGCTACCGTCTGATTTTCGCCGTACTGCCGGATTTTAAGTTCGAGCATCTCTTTCTGCTCTTCATAAGTGCGAAAGCCCTGCGTTATTATAACGCATTTTTTGCCGACCGATGAGTAAAAATCGTCGATAAAATCGTTGAAGGCGGAAATGGTCGTCTTGTTTAACGATACGTTTATATCTTTTACAAAATACGAGTCGGTCTTGTTGTAATAAACGCTTGCGTTTTCCTCTGTGTGAACGACTGTCGGAAAAGCGTCGAAATCGTACGGATAAAGCGTGTTTACAAGGATAAGCGGCCCTGATTTTGCGTCATTTTCGGTAACGGTTATATATTTGTAATTTTCGTCAAGCTCGTTTTTGCCGTTTTCGTCTTCGTTTTCGGGCAGATTTTGTGTGTTTTCGGTATTTTCGTAAACTATTTCGGGAATTTCGCGTGTGATTATTTTTGAGTAAACGAAAACGTTCAAAAAGACAAGACAAGTTATTATTACGTAAATAAACCCGCTGTTTTTTCTCATTTATTCTTCCTCTTTATACAAATCTTTTCTTAATTATACATCATTTGAAAAAATAATTGTTGAAAAAGCCGACAATATTTACAAAATAATTACTTTTTTGCATTTTTGCATCTCACCTTGTCGGAAGAACGGGAAGCGCGCCGAAACAATATTGAAAATGATATTGTATTTTTGCGCGGTATATGGTATAATAAAACCGCATCGGAGGTGAGCACGTGTCCGTAAAAGAAAACGAAATCAAAATAATCGCGCAGAACAAGAAGGCGTATCACGACTATTTTGTCGAGGAAACGTACGAGGCGGGCATTGAGCTTACCGGCACCGAGGTAAAAAGCATAAGGCTCGGAAGAGTGAATATGAAGGACTCTTTCTGCGAGATAAAAAAGGGCGAAATCTTCGCCGAAGGCGTGCATATAAGCCCGTACGAAAAGGGAAACATATTCAACACGGAGCCTATGAGAAAAAGAAGGCTGCTTCTTCACAAGCGCGAGATACTCAAGCTTTTCGGGCTCGTCGGACGGGAAGGATACACGATAATTCCGCTTAAAATGTACTTTTCAAAGCAGAGAGTAAAAACGGAAATCGGACTTTGCAAAGGAAAGAAATTGTACGACAAGCGCGACGCGGAAGCGAAAAAGCAGGCGAAGCGCGATATAGACCGCGAAGAAAGCGCGGGAAAAAAGTATTAAAAAAGGGAGAAAAAACGATGATTTTCGAAAAAATTGACTTAAAACTTGATTATTCAAAAATTGACGCGCCCGATACGGGATACGTTGCAAAAATGGACCTGTACGTCCCCAACGAATCGAGAGAGGCTTCGGCTTATACTCCCAAAAGACCTACCGTAATCGTGCTTCCCGGCGGCGGCTACGGCTGGACGTCGAGAAGAGAGGCGGATCCGATCGCGCTTAACTTCGTTGCAAAGGGAATGAACGCGTGCGTTATAAATTACAGCGTCGTTCCGTCGACTTTCCCGTCGGCGCTTCTTGAAGTGCTGTCCGCGATAAAATATTTGCGCGAAAACGCCGAAAAATATTTCGTAAACAGGGATAAAATATTCGTGTGCGGCTTTTCCGCAGGCGGACATCTCGCAGCAAACGTGGGAACACACTGGAATAAGAAGGAAGCGGTCAAATATTTCGGAAACGTTGAGGATTTAAGGCCCGACGGGCTTGTTCTCGGCTATCCCGTAATAACGAACGACGACAACAAGAGCCATCTCGGCTCATTCGACGCGCTTCTCGGCGATAAAAAGGGCGACAAAGAGATGCTCGAATATCTGTGCCTTGACAAACAGGTGTCGGAGGACACGCCGAGCGCGTTTATATGGAGTACTTACGAGGACGACGGCGTGCCGTGCGAAAACTCGATAAGATTTGCGCTTGCGCTCAGAAAGCAGAGAATTCCGTTTGAACTTCACATATACGAAAAAGGCGAACACGGAGCCGCAACGGGCGACAGAGTAACGAATTTCAGACCGCAGAGGCTTAAAAACTGGATGGATGAGGCGGCAGCATGGATTTACGACGAAAGGTCGCGCAAAAAGGGTACGGGGGCGTAAAGGTTTCGACGGGGATTTTGAGATATTGTAAGCGAGCAGAGGTGCGGGAGCTCTTAAAAACGCCGCAATTTTAAAAATAAACGCTAATAGAAATTTAGTTAAAGCTGCCTAATTTCGGCGGCCGTCGTACCCGTGAGTACTGCGGCGCGGGATACGGCGTGACACAGCAGTGAACGTGAACGGTCTTAAGCTTTGCGGACCGTCATGAACCAATGAAGCTACTTCTTGCATTTTCCCGACTGCCGGAGCTTGCATGAAGGAATTTAAAGGCAGTCTGCGCTCGGAGAAAACGGTAAGGATGAATTTTCGGACAGGAGTTCGATTCTCCTCGCCTCCACCAAAAAGAAAAAGTCGCAAAGGCGGCTTTTTCTTTTTGTACTTTTCTCTCTTCACTTTTCGTTCTTCACTCTTCTCTTCGCCTCTCGCGCGACTTTTTCCAGTGAATAGAGAAAAGAGAAAAGAGAAGAGAAAAGGTAGTTTTGCTCCGCAAAACATTGATTTTATTGAGTATTTCTGGTATAATTGTAATATAAATAAACGGAGGTAAACGTATGGGCAGCCCATTGCTTGATAGATCGCTGGAATTCGCATCGCAGGTCGTTTTGTTTTACGAAGATTATTCCAAATCCAAAAAAGACACGACGATTTCCAAACAGCTTCTCCGTTCTGCGACGTCAATCGGAGCAAATATCAATGAAGCAGTATACGGCAACAGCAAAGCGGATTTTATTGCCAAACTCCATATCTCACTTAAGGAAACCGGCGAAAGTATCTACTGGCTGACTCTGCTGAAACGCACCGGTATTTTTGAGTATAACTATGATTCTTTGTTGTCGCAAGCAGAAGAAATCAAACGTATGCTGATCGCTTCCATCAATACGGCAAAAGGTAACAGAAATGAAAAGTGACGTTATAAATCATTACGACTCTTTGATAGATGAAAACAACGACCCTGTTTTTGATCCGCAAACGCTTAAAGAATATATGGACAAGTGGGATGGCAAGGCGTTTTTGGATGCATTGACACTCGATGATACAAAGTCCATTCTTGAGATAGGAGTCGGGACAGGGCGTCTCGCCCTTAAAATTGCACCACAATGCAAAGAGTTTTACGGCATTGATATATCCCCCAAAACAATTAAAAAAGCAAAAGAAAATTTACAAGAATTTGATAATGTTACCCTTTTGCTTGGCGATATAGAGAAGTATTCGTTTGACAGATCGTTTGATGTAGTGTATTCTTCATTGACATTTATGCATATCAAAAACAAAAAAGGTGTAATCGATAAGATTTCCCATTTGCTTACACAGGGTGGTCAGTTCGTCTTGTCCGTTGATAAGAGTCAAAACACGGTTCTGGAGTACGGCGGCAGAAAAATCACTATTTATCCCGATTCGGTTAAGAATGTTGAAAGGTGCGTTCTGCATTCCGGCATGAGTATAATTGAAAAAATCGAAACGGATTTCGCCCATATTTTTGTGATTATGAAGAACACATGAGTCCGAATCCATACATTAAAAAAAGCAACAGATTTTCAGTCTGTTGCTTTTTTGTAAAAATCAGAAATACGTGGGAAAACGATGCGACAAAAAAGCACCATGGAGGCTGGTAGAATAACAAGTACTCTGAAAAATGCGAGGTGTTAAAAATGAATCCTTTTGAAAAAATCATAGGCTATGAATCGGTACGCAAAGAGCTTGAGAAAACGGCGGATGCGCTGAAAAACCCGCAGATATACGCGAAACTCGGGACCTGTGCTCCGAGAGGACTACTTCTTTACGGCAAGCCGGGCGTTGGAAAGACGCTCATGGCCTCCTGCCTTATTCAAGCAAGCGGCAGGAAGGTTTTTGCCTGTCGGAAGGACAAGCCGGATCGGAATTTTGCAAGTTATATACGCGAGGTGTTCAAGCAGGCGGAGTATGAGGCCCCTTCAATTGTTTTTCTGGATGACCTTGACAAATTTTCAAATGACGATGAAGAACGCAAAAATACCGAGGAATATGTAACCGTACAGACGTGCATTGACATCGTGAAAACGTCGGACGTTTTTGTTATTGCAACCGCAAACGATATTGACCTTCTTCCCGTTTCCCTGCTTCGCACGGGAAGATTTGACCGTGTCATTCATATAGACGTTCCCGACAAGAAAGACGCTGTGGATATTATACGGCACTATCTTAGGAACAAACCGTGCGAAGCCGACATGGATTACGAAAACCTCGGAGGTATTATGGCGCTCCACAGCTGCTCCGATCTCGAAACGGCGGTCAACAAAGCGGGGCTGCTTGCCGGATATGAACGCTGCGATAAAATTTCCTTGCGCCATCTGATTCTCGGCTGTATATATATTTCCTGCGAAATAGCGCCCGAAAGTATTATCAGCGGAGCGGACGGCAAAGAAGTCGAATACGCGGCATACCATGAAGCGGGACACGTTGTTGTGTCTGAAATCCTCTTTCCGGGCAGCGTATCGGCAAGCTGCGTTTTTAAAGAGGATGACGGCTACGTGTCGGGTATTACCAAGTATAACTTTGAAAAAATGCTTTCCGTGGACGGCGTGTTCGGCAAAATAACGCGTACAATGGCCGGATGCGCCGCCGTAAAATACAAATTCGGCTCCGTGGATTTAGGCTCTTCAAGAGATATCAATGATGCAAGATGGGAGATGTCAATGCTTATTGAGCATAGTTCGGCTTTCGGGGAGTTTCCCCGGCAGAATAACTGTGAGTATTCGCAGAATATTCTTTCGGGCATGGAGCAGATTGCCGCCGTTAAAATTGAGGAATGCTCAAAACGGGCGGAGAAAATAATATTTGAAAACAGGGAATTGTTTGAGGCCGTCGCAAAAGAACTTTTGAGCAAAGGTCTGCTCATTGCCGAGGATATAAGAAGAATAAAACGGACTGTGCTCGAACATGAGACATTTTTGTCGCACAGAGCGGTGTAATATATAAATTGAAAAAGCATTTTTGTCAGAAAGGCGGTGTACTGTACCTTGCCGGAACCGGTAAAAAAACTGATGATCTTGAATATTCTTGACATTCTTCGACGTTACAGCGATGAAAATCACACACTCAGCCAAAAGGATATAGTTGATATCCTGCAGGACAAATACTATATGACGGTGGAGCGCAAATCGATAAGGCGGAATCTGCTGAACCTTATGGAATACGGATACAAAATCGAATACAAGGAATACGTCCGCACGGTGCCGAACCGCATTACCGGCGAGCCGGAAGAGAGCTACGTCTGGTCTGATTTCTATCTTGAAAGGGATTTCACGGACAGCGAGCTGAGCCTTCTTATTGACAGTATCATGTTTTTTAAGAATATTCCCTATACACAGAAAAAAGACTTGATAAAAAAAATAGAAGGGCTTTCAAACGAATACTTCCGTTCTCGTGTAAAACATATCCTGACCACGCCTGAAAGCAATCCCATAAATAAACAGCTGTTTTATACGATAGAAATTCTCGACGAGGCTATCGGACACAGCCGTAAGGTAAAATTTCTTTATAACGAATTCGGGCTGGACAAGAAGTTTCATCCGAAAAAAACTCCGGACGGAAAAGACAAAGTTTATACAGTCAGTCCGTATCAGATTGCGGCTCTGAACGGGCGCTATTACCTGATCGGCAACACCGATCCGCACGACAACGTCAGCCACTACCGCCTTGACCGCATTACCGACATGAAAATATCGGACGAGCCTTCAAGGGAGATAAAGACCGTCTACGGACTGGAACACGGAATCAATCTGCCGAAGCATGTTGCCGAGCATTTTTACATGTTCTCGGGCGAAAGCGACACGGTAAGGTTCAGAATGAAAAAACATATATTAAACGACGTGATAGACTGGTTCGGCACAGACATAAACTTTTCGGACGAAACAGACGACGAAGTTACGGCGCGGGTGAAGGTAAATCTGCAGGCAATGTGCTTATGGGCGGTTCAGTACGGACCGTACGTCAAGGTGCTGTCTCCGCAGCCGCTGGTTGATGAGGTTGAGCGGAACCTTTTGCAGGCGGTCGGCAATTACGGATATAATTGCGAAAAGACCGGAAAATAGATGTTTCGGACTTTATTTGTCAATAAGAAAGGGGTAAGAAAATGAAAGAAAAAGTAAATGAGCGGCTGCTGAATATTCAGAAGGAATGGCTGAAAATCATAGACGCCGACGAAAAAGCAAAAAAATATCCGCTGTCGAGACCTTTTTCCTTTGCCGTAACGGAGCAGTATATGCAAAGCGGGAAAAAAGTCATGATAATCGGACAGCAAACAGCCGATTTCGGTGGATATTACACAAACAAATGGCCCATGGATGATATTCATAGATTTAATTATGAATACGTAAACAGGCAGGTCAGGGGAATGCATGAAGCTGAATACGAATACAACCGTTCCGCCTTCTGGAATCTGTTCAGGAAGCTGGTTGGTCTCGGAATCGAGCCGGTATGGAACAATCTTGAGAAGTTTCATTTTGTTGGCGAAAAAGAGAAGACTATACCCTTGAACGACGAAAATCTGAAAAAAGAGCTCTGCGGCCCGTACGGAAACGACCGGAAATCGCTTCTTTGCCGGGAAATCGAGATTTCTTCGCCGAAAGCCGTAGTTTTTACCACCGGACCGTATTACAGCAAGACAATGGCGGATTCTTTCGGCATAGATGAAGAAAAACTGCAAAAAGCCGGTTTATGCAAGGACAACTGCTTTTTGGATATTTCGGATATTATCAAAATCGGTGTTCCGACAATCTGGTCGTATCATCCCGCATATCTGCAAAGGATTCGCTCTTTGGATAAGATTGTTGAGTTCATTAAAGCATCTGTATAAAAAAGGGAAAGAGAAAAAAATGACGGTTATTATGCCTCCTCGCTGCGCAACGTGCGAATTCTGGACCGGAAACAGAATCACTAACGGAAGAGCCGTTCAGTGCAACAGTTCTTCTGACAAAGGCAACTGCTTGAATAAATTCAAAAGCAAATATACTACATTCATGGCAAATCAGCCCTGCTGTCAGTACTACGAAAAGTGGAGCCAGCTGAAATGATACCAAAAAACCTGCCCAACGGGCAGGTTTTGTTATGCAAAAAACATCAGGAATACGCTCGTAAAATCTCTTGTGCTACCTCCGTTTTTGAAACGCAGCGGTCCATCGCCTGCTTTTCTATGTAGCGGTGAGCCTGCGGCTCGTCCATTTTGAGTTCCGAAATGAGGAGCCATTTTGCGCGGTTGACTATGCTTATTTCCTTCATTTTTTCCTCCACGGTGAGCGTCTTTTTCTCGAGTTTTCTCAGCCGTTCCTTTGCGCTTGACATCCAGTCGAGAGCGAGCGACAAAAGAGGGGATGACGTCGGTTTTGAAAGCGTGAACACGCCGTGAGGAGACACTTTTTCACGTATATCGTTATGAAATTCCGCGCGCACGAGCAGCAAAACCACCGTGCTTTTGGAGTTTACCGCGTCTATTGCGAATCTCGTTCCCACGTCGTCGGGCAGCGGCGAGTTTATAATCACGAAATCGTAGCTCCGTTCGCTCCACGCCTGCTTCCCGGCGTTTACTCCCGACACGAATTTTACGGGCTGAAAGTGCGATTCGGGCATAAGGGAGGAAAGAGCGGTATTCAGTTTTTCCGCCGCGGACACGACGAGAACGCTATAAATTCGCTCTTCCAGACTCATACGAAAACCCTTTCTCCGTGGTGTCTTTTATATTATGCTCCACAGTAAATTTTCAAGATTTCAGAAGGTATATGCGTTTTGATAAAATCGCTTGAGGACGCAATTTCACAGGCTTCCCTGAAGTTTTCGGGAAGCTTTTCGAATTTTGAGAGAATATCCGCGCCCGCGCTGTAAAGATTTACGTCGGCAGGCTCGCACAAGGCAAGTTTATTCGTAATTCCGTAAAGGCCCGCGTAAATCATGAGTGTAAACGCAAGATACGGATTTGACGTCGGGTCGGGAGACCTGAATTCCGCGCGTCTGTATTCGTTTGCCGCCGCGGGAATGCGTACAAGCTGCGAGCGGTTTTGCGCCGACCAGGAAACGTAAAGCGGAGCTTTGTTGTTTCCGAGCCGTTTGTATGAATTTTCGCAGGGATTCATAAACGCCGTCATATTTCTTGCATTTTGGAGAATGCCGGCTATCATGTGATTAAAATTCTTTCCGTCTCCGAAAGGGAGAATCGACATATTTATATGAAAGCCGTTTCCGGGGGCGTTTTCGAGCGGTTTCGGAGAAAAATCCGCCGTCATGCCGTTTCTGTGCGCAACCGTTCTGACAACGCGCTGAAAAGTCATTGCGTTGTCGGCGGCACTCAGCGCGTCGGCGTACCTGAAATCGATTTCATTCTGAACGGGGCCTGCTTCGTGATGCGAGCTTTCGGGGCGTATGCCCATCTGCTCGAGCGTAAGGCAGATTTCACGCCTTACGTTTTCTCCGCGGTCATCGGGCGCTATATCCATATATCCCGCCTCGTCGCAGGGGATTTTCGTCGGTTTTCCGTTTTCGTCGAGCAAAAAGAGGTAAAATTCCTGTTCTGAACCGAACGTAAACGTAATTCCCGCGTCCTTTGCGTCTTTTACCGCCTTTTTGAGCAGGTTTCGCGTATCGCATACAAACGGAGTTCCGTCGGGATGCGAGATGCTTGAAAACATCTGTACTACGCGGCCGTGCTCGGGGCGCCACGGAAGCGGCATAAGCGTATCGGGCTCGGGGTGCAGGAAAAGGTCGCTGTGGGTTTCGTCTCCGAAACCCGGTATTGAGGACGCGTCGAACGCGATGCCGTGCTCAAAGGCACGGGGCAGTTCCTCCGGCATTATGGAAATATTCTTTTGTTTTCCGAAAACGTCGCAAAATGCCAGACGGATGAACTTTACGTCCTCTTCCGTCGCATATTGAATAATATCGTCCTTTGAATACTTCATAATTTCCTCCTGTTTGTCAATTTGCCACGTACATCTGTCTGTAAGGGTTTTTGCTGTCGGGCGTTACGACCGTAAACGGCGACGAAAGAAGCTCGCCTTTGTCAAGCCCGAAAATACGGCAGTATTCCGAAAGATAGGAAGAAAGCTCCTTCATATCCTCTTTTGAAGCGGTTTTCGCCGTTACCTGCTTTGGGAAAGCGATATTTTCGCACGTCGAGCGAAGAAACATTTTTCCACCGTGCATTCCCGTGCAGGGGAAAAATCCGACGCATTTTTCTTTGGGAGTATGCAGATTGAGCACGATTATTATGCCGCCCGCCTGGTATTCGCCGAGAAAGCTGCCGGCTTTGCCTCCGATAATCATTACGGGAACTTTTTCCTTGTACGCTTTCATATGAATGCCCGCGCGGTAGCCCGCGTTGCCTCCTACGTATATTTTTCCGCCCCGCATTGCGTATCCTGCGGCGTCGCCTATGTTTCCGCGCACGACTATCGTGCCCTCGTTCATGGTGTCGCCCACCGCGTCCTGCGCATTTCCGAGAACGGTCAGTTTTCCGCCGTTTAAGTATGCGCCGAGCGCGTTTCCGGGCGTACCTCCGAGCGTTACGTTCTTTTGCGACATGCCGGCGGCGATAAACCGCTGTCCGCAGCAGTTTTCGACGGTGCAGTTTGCGCCCGCGTTCCTCAGCGCGTCGTTCAAAGTTTTGTGATCAAGCCCTTTTGCATTTATCAACATATCTATTATACCACACTTCCGAATTTTTTTCTACGTATTTTTTCCGAAAAAGCGGCGGTTGTCGCCGTTTTTTTCAAAATGTCGAAATTAAGCGACGACAAAGGCGTCTTTTCGCGTATCAAGGACGTGTAAATTCCCGCGCGTTCGCCGCATCCGACAAGAATAAAGCCCTTTAAGTGATTGTCCTTGGTAAACAGCTTTTTTATCGAGTTTTCGGTTCTTTCCTCGTAAATTTCTCCCTCGTAAGCGCCTGCCGACATAATATGAAGTCCGAAAAATCCTATGGAATTCATCGGGATTCCCTTGTCGAACAAGGCTTTTCCGCCCGCCATGTTGACTCCCGCCGTAAAGCCCTGCATATAGGCGTTCGGCAGAATCGCAAGCACGCGGTTTTGGTTTGTCGAAAGGTCAAAGCCCTGCGCGCAGTCCCCGGCGGCGAAAATGTTTGCTTTTGAGGTCTTCATTGCAGTATCCACGATAATTCCGCGGTCAATTTTTCCGCCCGCGTCCTTTAAAAGAGCGACGTTTGCGCGCACGCCGACGGCAAGAACGAGAACGTCGAACTCCACGACGGCTCCGCTTTTCATGAAAGCCTTGTTTTTTTCAAATCGGGCGGCGCTGTCGCCGAGATAAAACTTTATTCCGTTATTTTCGAGGTGTTTTTGCACCATGCCCGCGCAGTCCGCGTCGAGAATGCTCGAAAGAACGCGGTCGGCAAGGTCGCACACCGTAACGCTTGCAACGCGGTCCCTTATTCCCTCGGCGCATTTTAAGCCTATCAGTCCTGCGCCGACGATGAGCACCCTGCTTTTTTTGTTTAGCGCCTTTTCAAGGGCAAGCGCGTCGTCGAGCGTCATAAACGAAAACTTGTTTTTGACCGAATCTATGCCCTCGAACGGCGGCACGAAGGGAGAGGAGCCTGTCGCAAGGCAAAGCGCCGAGTACGCAAGCGCGCTTCCGTCGTCAAGCGTGATTTCTTTTGATTTTTCAAGGATTTTTACCGCTTTTTGTCCGTAAATTACGCGGCAGCCCGCTTTTTCGTAGAAATCTCCGTCTCTGTACGACATGCGGGACAGATCCGTTTTTCCTTCGAGATAATAGGATATAAGCGGTCTGCAGTAAACTTCGTGTTTTTCCTCGGAAACGACGGTAATTTTTCCTTTTTTGTCAACGCTTCTTATGCCTTCGATACAGCCTGCGGCGGCAACGCCGTTTCCGACGATTACGTATTGTTTCATGCCTTTTCACCCCGCTCCTCGTAAACTATTGCTTTGTTCGGGCAGCCTTTCACGCAGGCGGGCTGCCCTACGGAATTCTGCAGACAAAGCTCGCATTTCTGCATAACCCCGTTTTCGTTCGGTGCAAGCGCGCCGTACGGGCACACGAGAACGCAGGTTAAACATCCGACGCATTTGTTTTTATCGATTTTTATAACGTCCCCGTCCTTTGAAAGCGCGCCCGCGATACAGCTTTTTACGCATATCGGGTCCTCGCAGTGCCTGCATGACACGGCGTAGGAGATTTTCTCATTTCCCTCGACGTGAATTCGCGGGTATATGGGCTTGCCTTTGAGCGCAAGCGGCATATCCGAAAGTCCCGAGTTTGCAAAGGCGCAGTTGTATTCGCACAGATGACAGCCGAGGCACCATTTTTCATTTACATATACACGTTTCATAATTTATTCTCCCGCATGAGATATACCGAGTATCTCAAGTTCTTTGTCGGTAAGACCTACTCCGCGAAGCATGAGTCTGTTTCCGCGAAGAGCCTCTATGGAATTTATGCCCATACCGCCCATAAGCTCCATGATTTCATGCTTCCAGGCGGTCATAAGGTTTACGAGCCGCTCGCTTCCTATGTCGGGGTTGAGCCTCTTTACAAGGTCGGGGCGCTGGGTTGCGATACCCCAGTTGCACCTGCCCGTCTGACAGGTGCGGCAGAGATGACATCCGAGCGCAAGCAGCGCGGCGGTTGCGATATAACACGCGTCGGCGCCGAGCGCGACCGCTTTTACCACGTCGGAAGCGCTCCTTACGGAGCCGCCCGCGATAAGGGAAACGTTGTTTCTTATTCCCTCGTCGCGAAGCCGTTTGTCAACCGAGGCAAGCGCAAGTTCAATCGGAATACCCACGTTGTCCCTTATACGCGTGGGCGCGGCGCCCGTTCCGCCGCGGAAACCGTCTATTGCGATTATGTCGGCGCCGCTGCGGGCAATTCCGCTTGCGATCGCCGCGATATTATGGACGGCGGCAACTTTTACGATTACTGGTTTTTTGTATTCCGTCGCTTCTTTGAGCGAATATACGAGCTGCCTTAAATCCTCAATGGAGTAGATGTCGTGATGGGGCGCGGGAGAAATGGCGTCCGAGCCTTCGGGAATCATGCGCGTGCGCGAAACGTCGCCCACAATTTTTGCGCCCGGCAGGTGTCCGCCTATACCGGGCTTTGCGCCCTGTCCCATTTTTATCTCAATGGCGGCGCCCGCTTCAAGGTAGTCCTCGTGCACGCCGAATCGACCGCTTGCCACCTGAACGACAGTATTCGCGCCGTAACGGTAGAAATCCTCGTGAAGTCCGCCCTCTCCGGTGTTGTATAAAATACCGAGCTTTTCCGCCGCCCTTGCAAGGGATGCGTGCGCGTTGTAGCTTATCGAGCCGTAGCTCATTGCAGAGAACATAACCGGCATTGAGAGGTTGATTTGCGGCGGAAGCTCGCAGATAATCCTTCCGTTTTTGTCTTTTTTTATTTTTTCGGGCTTTTTGCCGAGAGAAACGCGCGTTTCCATAGGCTCGCGAAGCGGGTCTATCGGGGGATTCGTAACCTGGGACGCGTTTATTAAAATTTTGTCCCAGTAAACGGGAAGCGGTTTGGGGTTTCCCATGGAGGAGAGCAGAACGCCGCCGCTCGACGCCTGCTTGTATATCTCTTTTATCGTGTCGTTCTGCCAGTTTGCGTTTTCACGCAGAGTACAGTCGCTTTTTACGATTTTGAGCGCCCTCGTCGGGCAGAGGGATACGCATCTCTGGCAGTTGACGCATTTTGTCTCGTCGCTCATCATCATACCGCGCGCTTCGCTGTATGAGTGAACCTCGTTTGCGCACTGTCTTTCGCATACGCGGCAGGCAATGCAGCGCGACTCGTTTCTGATTACTTCAAATTCGGGAAAAATGAAATCCACGCTCATTAATAAGCACCTTCCTTCACTTTAACGATAACGGGCTCTCCGCCCGCGGGCGCGTACACGTTTTCGGCGTCCGGCTCCATCGTTCTTATGGAAGCCTCCTCGCTTGCGATGAATACGCGGTCTTTTTTCTCGCCGACCACCATGGAGCGAAGCTTGAGTCTGTCGTTGAGAGCCATAATTCCGCCCGTAAAGCCGAGAATAATCGAAAACGGGCCCGTTATGAGAAGACTGGGAAACACGGTGCGCAGATACGCGAGTTTTTCCCTTTTGTATTTGTCGCGTTCCTTTTCGATAGTGCTCCAGAACGGAGACGCGATGACGTTTGCGGCTTCGGTGAGCGTCAGTCCCTGAACGCGCGTAAGATAGTCCATTATATAGGTTATGACCTCGGTGTCGGTCTTTAGCGTGCATTTGTATCCGAACATTTCTATAAATCTGCGGTTTGCGTCATATGAGGATATTTCCCCGTTATGTACTACCGAATAATCGAGGAGAGTGAACGGGTGCGCGCCGCCCCACCAGCCGGGGGTGTTTGTCGGATAACGGCCGTGCGCCGTCCAGGAATAGCCCTCATACTCTTCAAGTCTGTAAAACACGCCCACGTCCTCGGGAAAGCCGACGGCCTTGAAGGTACCCATGTTTTTTCCGCTTGAAAAGACGTACGCGCCCTTCATTTCCGTGTTGATTTTCATTACCGCGCGCGCGACGAACTCCTTTTCGTCGAGCTGCAGATTTTTGAGCATGGATTGAAGCGGAGATACGAAATAGCGCCAGATAATCGGCTCGTCGGTAATCTGCGGAATCTTTCTCGTCGGGATTATTTCAGATTTTACTATCTCGAAATGCTCTTTTATGAACGCTTCGCAGTCCTTTCTCGTCGCCCTGCTGTCAAAAAAGAGGTGCAGCGCGTAAAAATCCTTATATTCGGGATAAATGCCGTAACCCGCAAATCCGCCGCCTAAGCCGTTCGAACGGTCGTGCATCGGTTTCATCGCGTCGATTACGAGCTTTCCCGACATTTTGTTTCCTTCCTTGGATATTACGGAGGCTATTGCACATCCTGAAGGGATATGAACTTGATTTTCTTTCATCATATAAATCTGTTCCTTTCGGAAAAATAAAAAAAGAAAGGCGTTTATTACCGCGCAGAAATCTGTACGGTAATGAACGCCTTTGCTCATTACGGCACTATTATAAACCGACAAACGTGATTTGTCAAGGGGGTATTTTGCTAAAAATTTCGAACGGAAGAAAAAAATTTTGAAAAACTTGCAAAAAAGGGGTTGACATCGGCAGAAAAGAGTAGTATAATTTACGGCGTAAAGGCAAAGGCGTCTTTGAGTGGCAGGCTCGAAGGCGCTCTTTTTTTGGCAGGTTGACGAAAGATTTCACGGCGGTCGGCATGAAAAAATTCGTTTTCAAAGAAAGAGCAATTTGAATCGAATAAGGATGAAAAGGCAAAGGCGTCTTTTGTGTTCTCACGAAAGGAGTCTTTGCCTTTACTGTTTTATTTTTATAATGAAAAGGAGTTATGAATTATGAGTACGGTATCTGATTATTTTGGAAGCAGCGTTTTTGACGACCGCGTTATGAGGGCGAGCCTCTCGTCCGACGTGTACGCGTCATTGAGAAAGACCATCGACGAGGGAAGCGAGCTTGACATAAGCGTCGCAAACGCCGTTGCGGACGCCATGAAAAACTGGGCGGTTGAAAAGGGAGCAACGCATTTTACTCACTGGTTCCAGCCGCTTACGGGCATTACCGCCGAAAAACACGACAGTTTTATCTCACCGTCGCCCGACGGCAGCGTGATTATGGAATTTTCAGGCAAGGAACTGATAAAGGGCGAGCCTGACGCGTCGTCGTTCCCGTCGGGAGGCCTTCGCGCCACGTTTGAAGCGAGAGGCTACACCGCATGGGACCCGACGTCTTACGCGTTTATCAAAGGAAAGACGCTCTGCATTCCGACCGCGTTCTGCTCTTACGGCGGACACGCACTTGACAAGAAAACCCCGCTTCTTCGCTCGATGGAAGCGTTAAACAGGCAGGCGCTGCGTATTTTGAAGCTGTTCGGAAACACCACGACCAAACGCGTCGTTTCGTCCGTCGGTCCCGAGCAGGAATATTTCCTTGTTACAAAGGAAATGTACGACAAACGCCCCGACCTGCGTTTTACCGGACGCACGCTGTTCGGCGCAAAGCCGCCCAAAGGACAGGAGCTTGACGACCACTATTTCGGCGTTATCAAGCCCGGCGTTGCGGCGTTCATGGAGGACTTAAACGACGAGCTCTGGAAGCTCGGAATTCTCGCAAAGACCGAACACAACGAAGTGGCTCCCGCTCAGCACGAGCTTGCGCCCATATATTCAACAACGAACATCGCAACCGACCACAACCAGCTGACGATGGAAATCATGCAGAAGGTTGCGGCAAAGCACGGACTTGTATGCCTGCTTCACGAAAAACCCTTTGCGGGCGTGAACGGCTCAGGCAAGCACAACAACTGGTCGATTGCGACGGACAAAGGACAAAACCTCCTTTCGCCCGGCGAAACGCCGTATGAAAACGCGCAGTTCCTTTTGTTCCTTTGCGCCGTAATAAAGGCGGTTGACGACTATCAGGACCTTCTTCGTATTTCGGTTGCGACCGCAGGCAATGACCACAGACTCGGAGCAAACGAAGCGCCTCCCGCGGTTATTTCGATTTTCCTCGGCGACGAGCTTAACGCCGTCCTTAAAGCAATCGAAACGGATACGCCTTATCAGGGAACCAAAAAAACGCAGATGAAGCTCGGCGTAGACGTACTGCCGAAATTCAACCGCGATACGACGGACAGAAACAGAACGTCTCCGTTCGCGTTCACCGGCAACAAGTTCGAGTTCCGTATGCTCGGCTCGTCAAACTCCATAGCATGCGCAAACATCATGCTCAACAGCGCTGTTGCCGAGAGTCTGCGTATATATGCCGACAGACTTGAAAAAGCAAAGGATTTCGAAAAGGCGCTTCACGATATGATAAAAAAGACGATAAAAGACCATAAGCGTATAATCTTCAACGGCAACGGATACGACGAGGCGTGGATAAAGGAAGCAACGCAGAAACGCGGACTGTTAAACTATCGTACCACTGCCGACTGCATGCCGCACCTGCTTGACAGTAAAAACGTGAAGATGCTCACGTCTCTCGGAGTATTCACGCAAGACGAACTGCACTCGAGACGCGACATTATGCTCGAAAATTACTGCAAGAGCGTGGTAATCGAGGCAAACACGATGGTTGACATGGCAAGAACGCAGATAGTACCCGCAATAGAACGCTACGCAGCAGACGTGGCAAAAGCGGCTTCCGCAAAGAGAGCGGTATCTCCGTATCTCAAGTGCGCGTATGAGACAGGGCTTGTCGAAAAGCTTTCGGGGCTGATTGACGAAATAGCGCAGAAGACGGATAAGCTTGAAAAGGCTTTGCTTGAAATTCAGAGCGCAAAAGATATTGTGGAAGAATCGGCACTGATAAGAGACACGATTCTGCCCGCCATGAGCGAAACGCGCGTACCGTGCGACGAAGCGGAAACGCTCACGGCAAAGAGCTATTGGCCGTTCCCGACCTACGCGGATCTGCTGTTCGGCGTAAAATAAAAGTTTTCGGAAAAAGAAGTAATGCGGATAACCCCGTTTCCAGCGAGTACGGGACGGTGGGAGCCGTACGGCGGGGCCCGCACGAATAACAATTTCCGATATGACATAAATAAAGAGAAAAAATATAGGTGGCACCGCGAGCACAGCACTTGCCCTATAGAATGCTGGATATGAAATTAACGGAGGTAATTTAATATGTGTTGTGTTATGGGTTATTGCGGAAGCGGTGCCGACATTGAACTGTTCAAAAAAGGTTTTTCGCGCACGGTGTCGAGAGGTCCCGACGACAGCAGAATAGTCGATACGGGAAACGGACTTCTCGGCTTTCACAGGCTTTCCATTATGGGACTTACACCGTCGGGAATGCAGCCGTTCGAGCTTGACGGAAGTTTTGCCGTATGCAACGGCGAACTTTACGGCTTTGAAAAGGAGCGCGAAAAACTGCGCAAAAAGGGCTATACCTTCAAAAGCGGCAGCGACTGCGAAATAATTCTGCCGATGTATTTTGAATACGGAACGGATATGTTTTCCATGCTCGACGCCGAATTTGCATGCATAATTTACGACGGAAGAACGAAAGAATATATCGCCGCGCGTGACCCGATAGGCATCCGACCGCTTTACTTCGGATACGACGAAAAAGGGGTAATTTTGTTTGCGAGCGAAGCGAAAAACCTTGTCGGGCTTGTAAAAAAGATAATGCCTTTTCCGCCCGGACACTATTATAAAGACGGAAAATTCGTGTGCTACACGGATATTGCAGACGCGAAGAACGTTTGCTTTGACGATCTTGAGACGGCGTGCGCGAAAATACGCGAAAAATTGATTGCGGGAGTAAAAAAACGCCTCATATCCGACGCAAAAGTGGGATTTCTGCTTTCGGGAGGCCTCGATTCCTCGCTTGTGTGCGCCATTGCGGCAAGAGAGAGCGAAAAACCGATAGAAACCTTTGCGATAGGCATGAGCGGGGACGCCATCGACTTAAAATACGCGAAAACCGTCGCCGATTTCATAGGAAGCCGTCATACCGAGGTGTATATGACGCCGGACGACGTGATTTCGTCGCTTGAGGACGTAATTCATCTTCTCGGAACGTACGACATCACGACAATCCGCGCAAGTATGGGTATGTACCTTGTCTGCAAGGCGATACACGAGCGCACGGACATACGCGTAATTCTGACGGGCGAGATTTCAGACGAGCTTTTCGGATACAAATATACCGATTTTGCTCCTTCTGCAAAAGCATTTCAGGAGGAAGCGGAAAAGAGGATACGCGAACTGCACATGTACGACGTTCTGCGTGCGGACCGCTGTATTTCGGTAAACTCGCTTGAAGCGAGAGTGCCTTTCGGCGACATTGATTTTGTAAAATACGTAATG
>JAEEGH010004400.1_pt1 | contig 36193 bp, 32 predicted proteins | sample 9134181 | NCBI WGS metagenome assembly JAEEGH01 (sample SAMN16246544, study PRJNA631951) | gut metagenome | biome: gut microbiome; feature: rumen; material: DP-attached | host: Bos | place: Iran: Karaj | collected 2018-10
AGTGTTGTCTTTATATATGCCAAAAACGTACCAACGATAAAAACGAATGGTTGTTCCTTGTTTTTTTGACCCAGAATCGCCAGAGTATGACATTTTGGCAGTTTCAAATGACGGCAGGTTTGATGGTGTCACATGATTTCAATAAGTTTACGAGTATTAATGGCACAATGGAGATAATCAACAAAGAACTCTTCAATAAAGTATCATTCATAGCCAAGGATTCTCCCTAGCAGCGGATGAATTTTAATTTCTACAGGTGGTTACCGCTTAAGGTCATAGAGTCAATCGTCATCTTCGAATGCAAAGAAGGACCGTATGTTCCGCATGACCTTTTCGTAAGAACGAGCGCAGAGAATACGAGGTTTCTTTGCTGAGCCTCAGAGAAATGAACGAAGTTAGGCAGAAGGAATGCTGGAGATGTAAGATGTTCTTCATCAGTATTGGAAACTAAAACGATAGTGAAAAAAAGTAAAGATATTTTATGGGAGAATTGATAACGACGCTCGCGGCCATTGGCGCGGCAGGAACGATTGGAAAGAAGTTGTTCGATGCAGCCTGCTATGGCATAAAAAGATTTTTGGAGCCTTACTTTATTGCTCACAAAGAGAAGGTGGCTGCCAAAACGGAGTTGACTGTATTCCGGGAGAATCCACTTAAGCAACTCGAATTTGCACAGGAGTTCATGAAGAACTCCGACGGACGGTTTCCATCTGAGTCGGTCGCAGAGCTGGCTAATATTTGCAGTGTCGTCAAAACAGCTGTGGGCTGTACCAATGGACTTCAGTTGGATGTTGAGGCTTCTCCCTATTCTGAAGCAGAAGATAAGGAATGGTATGCACGTTTCTTCGACGAGGTCAGATATATCTCGGACGAAGAGTTACAGTATGTATGGGGCCGTTTGATGGCTGAGAGGATAATACACCCCCAAGGGGTGAACAATAGGGTACTCTATTTTATGAGAGACTTGGATAAGTGTGAGATGGAGGCGATACGACGTTCTATGCGTATCTTCCTTAATGATGACTTTACTCCGGATTATATTATAGATCAATATGACAGTATGCCACATGATATACCGATACTATTATCGTTGGGCATTATATATAGAAGTCCGGATCCGTTCCATCCGTTATTGATGAGTATCGATTTGGATGATGAGAATTTGATAAGGGGTAAAGGCTATGACTTCCAGATTTCTGCTATAGGTAATGTGAAGAATGTGGAGGTTCAGTGTTATGGCTTGTCTCCTGAAGGGAAGGTGTTGTGCAGGCTATGTGATTCCATGCTGACGGAAGGCGAGGCTAAGAAAATATGTGACTATCTAAATGCCTGTTGGCAGAACAAGGCGAAGGTGGAAATGATTTTGTCAGTTAATAGTAGATAGTTGATAGTCAGTGGAGAGTTCAAAGTTCAGAGCCTGATTATGACACAAGATGAGGCGTGGCTGAAGAAATATCAGGAAGTGATGGCGTTTATCGAAACGAATCATCGCAATCCTTCAAAGAACAATCCAGAAGAACGAGGTGCGTATCTAAATTGGATTAAGCATAACAGGAAGATGCATAATGCAGGTAAATTGAAAGAGGAACGGATTGGGTTGTTTGAGAAGCTGATGGAGTTGGGGGAACAATTCAAGCGGAAAAACCAGTATAATTAATAACATGTATTATGAGCCAAGACATTACAAAGAAGCAACACTACGTGTGGCGTAGGTATTTGGGGGCTTGGAAAAACAATCCCAGTGACAAGGATTTGTGGACGGGATTTATCAATACCAAAGAAGTAAAGAAGGTGGCTTTGATGGGCGTGGCTCAAAGCAGTTTTTTCTATAAATTGGAAGAACTGAATGACTTTGAATTACGTTTTTTAAAGCTTTTCAATGAGCATTTATCCCCTTGCGTAAGGCAAATATCAGACGTTCTTTACACTGGCTATGTGGCGTTTACTCAACTCAAACGTAATATTGCTACCGGATTGGTCAAAATGGATAGCGATTATGAGCATCAGGTGAAGAAGATAGAAACGACCTCAATTGAGACAGTCCAATCTCATTTTGAATTGATGGGTGATGATTTGCTTAAGTGCACTTCAATTGATGATATTGAGAAACTTGCTCCCGAGAAAGAGTATGAGTTTCTCTATTACTTGATGGTTCAGTATCTGAGAACCAAGGCCAGAAAAGATAGTTTTGTTTCGTCGCTCACCGAAAGGTCAGACCTGATGGGCGTTGGGGAAAAGTGCTGGCCGTACTTTAATTTTGTGGTCGCCATGCAGATGGTGGAAGGCTTCGTTGTAAAAAAGGACTATAGATTTGTTTTCGTTAAGAATACAAGTACTTTGCCTTTTATTACCGGTGACCAACCCGTAATCAATTCGCTCGGTCATATCACCGATGAAAATGGCTATGCAAAAGAATTGGAGTTGTATTACCCCACCTCACCATCCTCAGCTTTGATGGTTTCGTTTAATCCTGGTGAGAAATTCAGCGAGGTGGAAGTGGATGAGAGTTTCGTTAGAGCGCACAATCAATTAATTGCCAATGAATCTCAGTTGCACTTGTTCGCAAACGGTGAGCAGGTGCTGAAAGAAACATTGTCTGTTTAAGAATGAAAACGTCACACCTAAAGGCATCAAAGTTGCCACAATTGACCATATCGCAGTTGAACAAATTGAAAGATTTGTTTGCGCACAAGAATTGGCCAATAGTTGAAGATGACGATATTTCTGTGTTTGAACGGTTTTATAGAACGCTGCTGATGTTGGATAATGACCAACAAGACTTTCTTATCAAGCTAACATATAATTTTGACCATGTACCTTTAAGCAACTATCTCCAATATATGGAGGAGCCTCTGAAACAACTCAGAAAAGAGTCGGGTAATAATACGTTGCTTTTTCTTACGTGTACTCCAAAACAAGATGTGGGTTGTGTAAAAAGTTCAGCAATGGTTCTTTACCAGCTGAAAGGCACAACCCTGAAACAGCATGTTGATTTGGCTCCAAAGTGCGTGGTGGAGAACATACAACGAGTTTCTGAATATCCAATAAATGACAAAACAACAATTGTGCTTGTGGATGATTTCGTTGGTACAGGGGAAACTGCATTGGCAGCGGTTGACTATGTCCATGAGTTGCTGCCGCAGTTGAAGGATAATTCAAAAATTGTGGTCTTTAGTATCGTTGCATTGAAAGAAGGTGTTGAACGGCTTAACAGAACGGGGCTGAAGACTTATTTTTCAATAGAAAAGCGAAAAGCAATCACAGAAGATTGGGATTCGACTGACAGGCCATCTGCTAAAGCTATGATGGAAGGAATAGAAATGAAACTTAATAAGTTAAAGGATGAGTTCAGATTTGGGTACAAAGGTAGCGAGGCATTAGTCTGTATGGAACGATGCCCAAACAACACATTCCCGATTTACTGGTTACAAAAAAACACTGCACCTTATGAGCGATGACGAAATGTTATTGTTGTTGTTGCAAACCGTAAGGGTTAATGGCAATACCATGATGTTGCTGAATCATGGATATACTTTGTTGACCCTATCTACTGCTATTGACAAGTTAAAGAAGGAGGGGTTGATAAGAAGTATAAATGACAAGTTGTTATTAACAAAAGAAGGTGAATCGCTCTTTGAACAGAAAAACCATGAATTAGGTCGTAAGGGTTTTTACAAATACATTGGGCAGATGACTGATATGAAATTGGAGCCTATGCCCATGAGTCAGATATATGTGCCACCTAAGAGAGATAAAGGAAAGAAGAAGTAAACAGTTTTAGTTAAATGCAAGAAGCATGGGACTGTGAGTCACAGCCCTTCAATGTAGTCAAAATCAAGCATGCCACAACAAATAAAATTGTGTGGCAGGAGCCGCACAATTTTATTTGTTGCGGCTGCACCTTCGGTGCGCAGATTGTCCAAGGCCAATCTGAATATATTTTGGTAAAACCATAGCTTCTTCAATCCTTATCTCTCTTTATTTAGAAAAGGTGCAAAATGATAGATATAGATAAATATAGAATCGAGTTCACGGCTGTGGCCTCTAAGATGGGCTATGATGAAGAGGAAATTCAAAGGATGATGGATTATGCCAAGCATTTGAATGACCAGAATCTTCCTATCATTTTTGACCAATATCATCTCTCAAGATTAATTGGGTATGATTATGAGTATCTTTTAGGTGCTTCAAATGCGCCAAGATGGTTTTATAGGCACTATGAAATACCCAAGAAAAAAGGAGGTGTTCGCAATATCGAAGAACCATTTCCTTCATTAAAAGATATACAGACCTGGATTCTCGTTAATATTCTTGTTCCTGCGTCAGTACTATACGTTTCACCTGTGGCGAAGGCTTTTATGCCAGGTGTGGGGTTAAGAGATAATGCGAGGTTTCATAAGGGACAAAAAACGGTGGTTGCACTTGATTTACATGACTTTTTCGGTAGTGTGAAATTTGGTGAAGTCTTTGGTGTATTCAAAAAGTTAGGTTATAACACAAGTGTTGTGATGATGCTGACCAAGCTATGTTTATATAAGGGTTCCTTACCACAGGGTGCCCCCACAAGCCCGATGCTTTCGAACTTGATGTTTTATGGTTTGGATGAAAAGATATTCAATTATTGCCAAAAAAGAAAAATACGATATACAAGATATGCGGATGATATGACTTTCAGTGGAGATGAAATAGATGTAGAAAGAATAATATCATACGTCAAAATGCTTGTTGAATCAAGAAAATTGAAACTCAACGAAGAAAAGACAAAGGTGATGGGGAGAGGAACATCGCAGAGGGTAACCGGTGTGGTGGTGAATGAAAAAATTCAGGTTTCCAAGGAATATCGAGACAAGATACGACAGGAGGTTTATTATAGTATCAAGTATGGCTTTGCAGAACACATGAAGAGAATGGCTTTGCCAGACTGGATAAAGGACGTTAAATTGTATCAGCATCATCTATTAGGAAAAATCAACTATGTATTACAGATAAATTCGAAAGATGCAGAATTCGTGAAATATGCCAACTGGGTGAGGGAATGTATGAAACGATAGCCCTGATATGACGTTGAAAATTGATTAAATCAATAATAGAAGAATAAATATAATACAATAATAAGATGAAGAATATCTTAGTTACAGGCGGAGCCGGTTTTATCGGCAGCAATCTGATCAAAAGGCTTTTTACTGACGTGAAAGGCGCGACGATTGTGAACATCGATAATATGAACGCTTATTACGATGTGTCGCTGAAAGAATACAGGCTGGCAGAACTGGATAAACTCGTTCCCGATGGGATAGACTATAAGTTTGTGAAAGGAAGCATTGCGGACAAGGATCTTGTCGATAAACTCTTTGCAGACTATAAGTTCGACGTGGTGGTGAATCTTGCTGCACAAGCTGGTGTTCGCTACTCTATTGAGAATCCTGATGTGTATATTGAGAGCAACATTATTGGTTTCTATAACATCCTTGAGGCTTGCCGCCACAATCCTGTGGAGCATCTTGTCTACGCATCTTCGAGCAGCGTCTATGGTGGCAACAAGAAGGTCCCCTTCAGCACTGATGATAATGTAGATCATCCCATCAGCCTCTATGCCGCCACCAAGAAGAGCAACGAGTTGTTTGCACACTGCTATTCCAAATTGTACAATATCCCATCAACGGGTTTGCGCTTCTTTACAGTCTATGGCCCTGCCGGAAGGCCCGACATGGCTTACTTTGGCTTCACCAACAAGCTGCTGAAGGGTGAAACTATCCAGATTTACAACTACGGCAACTGCCGCAGGGACTTCACCTACGTTGACGACATTGTGGAGGGCATCGTGCGCGTGATGGCGAAGGCACCAGAAAAGAAGACGGGCGAAGATGGTCTGCCTATCCCACCGTATGCCGTCTATAACATCGGTGGCGGCCAGCCGGAAAACCTGCTGGACTTTGTGCAGACCCTGCAGGAGGAGCTTTTGAGAGCAGGTGTACTGCCAAAGGATTATGACTTCGAAGCACACAAAGAGTTGGTGCCTATGCAAGCAGGAGATGTACCCGTAACATATGCTGATTCTTCTGCACTTGAGAAAGACTTCGGTTTTACACCCAGAATACCGATTCGTGAGGGTCTCCGCAGATTCGCAGAATGGTACAAACAATACTGCGGGTAAATCTACTGTGTACCTGGCGATATGAAGAAAGTCCAGTGGACTTTCGATAGTGGTTTCTCAAAGAGAAAATTTGGTAGTAGAACGGACAAATAACGGAGAATAAAAGACCACCTACGCAGACAGTACCGCTCTCGAAAGAGATTTTGGCTTTACGCCTAAAATCACATTACGGGAAGGTCTGAGGAAGTTTGCGGAGTGGTATAAGAGCTACTATCGTAGCTAAAGTTGAGAGTTTATAGTGTATAGTTTATAGTCAGTTGAGAGTTGAAAGTTTAAGGGAGTTAAGAGTTTAAGGTCGTCAAACTTGAAATCTGGAACCTAAAACCAAAAGATAAAAGCAATGGGAAAACCGTTTAAAGGTGAGTTAGAGATATTGTCCAGTACCATCGAATGGGCAGAGGGGCAGGATGTGACATGCCTCTCGAAGTTCCTCTTTGGTGAGGACAGACAAACACCGCTGGTGTGCATCGGTTCGGGAGGCTCGCTGAGTGCCTGCCATTATGCGGCACAATTGTATCAACGTCTCAATGGCGTGTTGGCAGAAGCCATGACCCCGTTGCAGTTGATGTTTGCCGGGCAGGATATTATCTGTAACAGCAAGCTGTTGTTTCTCAGCGCCAGTGGCAAGAACAAGGACATACTGAATGTCATAAAGTATGGCTTGAAATATAACGAGATGGGCATGATGAGCCTGACGCTCCGCAGGAACAACCCCACCGAGGTGTTGCTGGAACAGTATCCCAAGGTGCAGCGGTGGTGTGAGGACATCCCCAGTGAGAAAGACGGCTTCTTGGCCACCAACTCATTGGCTGCCACGTTTACACTGCTGTGTAAAGCGGCAGGTGGTTTCAAGTTTCAAGATTCAGGTTTCAAGTGGGATGATCTGCAACCAGCAACCGGCAACCTGAAACTAGAGTGTATCCAGAACTTCATCGTGCTGTATGGTGCGGCAGGGGAGCCTGTGGCGTGGGATATTGAGTCCAAACTGACGGAGGCCGCTTTGGGGGCTGCCTTGCTCAGCGACTATCGCAACTTCGGGCATGGCCGTCATCACTGGTTTGCCAAAAGGGGAGAGAACTCGTGCATCATTGCATTGGTGTCGCCTGTTGAGCGTGAGTTGGCTTACAAAACAATAGGCTGTCTGCCCAAGGATGTGCCGGTCATCTATCTTGAAACCGAGCAGGAAACGGCAGTGGCATCCATTGACCTGCTGCTGAAAGCATTCCGCTTTGTGAACGATTTAGGAATGGCACGTGGCATTGACCCGGGCAGACCAGGGGTGCCTTCATACGGACGGTTGCTCTATAATCTGGACTACTACAAGTTAACCAGCAGCATCCTGCCGACGGAAAAGACACTGGATGTGGCCGTACGTCGCAAACTTGGTGCAGCAGGGATGGAGAATGCCACTTTGAGACAGCATTACAGCGAAGCCTGTCAGCGTTTTGTGCGACAGCTGAACAGGGGGAAGTATACCACCATAGCCTTCGACTATGACGGTACACTTTCGGCTTCCGACCGTAAAAGCCGTTATACCAATGGTCTTTGTGACGAGATAAAGGATGCGCTGACTTCGCTTTTGGAGAAAGGAGTACAGATTGTGATAGCCACTGGTCGTGGCCAGTCGATAAGCAAGTCGTTCAAGCCTTCGTTTGATAAAAAATATTGGCCACAGATCAAGGTGGGCTACTACAATGGAGCCTGTCTGCTGACACTGGGCGAGGAAGCGCGACTGGAGGAATGGAAGAACATGCCCTTTGACAGTGAACTGAAGGCATTGAGTGAAGAGTTGCAAAAGCGTCTGCCAAAGGATTGCATCAACTATGGCCTGTCGGAACGCAACCGGCAGCTTTCCATTGAAGAGGTAAAAACCGCATCGGATGCGGAACTCATTTACGACTCCTGTTGCGAAATCATCTGGGATAAACAGCTGAAGGGCATCCGCGTGTGGCGCAGCAGCCACAGCATGGATATAGTGGTCTATCACGAAGTCAGCAAACTCCGTGTCATGGAAGATGCTGACAAAACCTTGTGCATCGGTGACTACGGCAGCGTGGAAGGCAATGACTACGAACTGCTTTCCTGTCCAACATCCCTCAGTGTTGATAGGGTGTCGAAAAATGCCGAGAGTTGCTGGAACATTGCCCCCTCGGGCATGAAGGGGCTGGATGCCACACTATTTTATCTGAGCCGCCTTACCGTAAAAGACGGTGTTATCAAATGTAAGTTTAGCGTATGAATGACAATCTTGCAGTTTCATTGTTAGCGAAGGTCACGAAGTGGGACGACAAGCGCCTGAGCAAGGAGCTACCGAAATTGTCCTTCATGGCCAGAACGAAATATGATTCCTATAGCCAGTTTGACCCAGGCTTCAGGTTCATGTCGAGTTTTGCCCAATGGATGTCACAATTTGACAAGGAAGATGTGGAAACCATATATTCGGCTTTCAACAAGCACCTGACATTTATCTCGCCTGAACAAATCAAGTATCTTGTGGACTTGATGTACAGCTCAAAGATAAAGCCGTTCATCAGAGACCTGTCAGCCAGCAGGGCAGGTTTGTCAAGATACCAGTTGAACAAGATTGAAAAGTCGCAGGAATATATAATTCAGAAGCGCCTCTCATTGGTTGTAGGCTTGAGCGACGGTTCCCACACAGACATTCTCAGGCGAACTGCTGGATTCAGTAACGAGCAGGTACTCCCGATGTATTATCCCAATCAGGAGAAATTGCAGGATATGTATGATGAACTTCAGAAGGACAGCTTGCTCAAGGGAACTAGCAGGAATTTGTTTGATTCGCTGTTCCTCGTGGATGATTTCACCGCAAGTGGAACCAGCTTTGCAAGAAAGGAGGATGATAAATTCAAGGGCAAAATCGTTAAGGTATTGAAGGGTTTGAAGCCTAAGGAAGCAGGTACGGACGGCAAGACGGGCGATGAATCGAGCATTGAGCTATCAGACTTGTTCGTAAAAGATAAAATCAAGGTCAACGCCCTGTTCTGTGTGGCTACAGAAGAGGCCGTTGAGAATATCAACCGTGAAGTGGGCAATTATCTTTCGGACAACGGCATGAACGACCTGATACAGTTCAACGTGGACTGCGTGCAATTGATCAAGTCAGAAGAGATTGACATTATAAAGAATTATCCCGGACTAAAGAATGTCCTGAAAAAAGACAAGTACTATGACTGGATGGCCATTCTGACCGATAGTTATCGAAAAGGCAAGCACGATGAACCCTATTGGGGTTTCAATGAGTGTGGGTTGCTATTGGTGCTCTCGCACAACACACCCAACAACACCATACCCGTGATATGGGAAGATACAAGCAAGTTCAGAGGTCTTTTCCCACGTATAAGTAGACATTGATATGGAGCGTACTTCTAATCCTTTTGCACTACGTACAACCGAGAATATCGATTCTGACGAGTTGTTTCTGAAGCTGTTTTCCACTGAACCCATGAGGAAACTGCAAAAGCAGAACGATGACGGCAAATTGTGGCGTTTCGTGACCTTTATCCAAAGCCCTCCAGGATTTGGAAAGACATCCCTATTGCGTATTTTCCATCCCACGGTCTTGAAGAAGATAGTGAGCCATAATAAGGAAACGAGGGATGTGTTTGAGGCATTGAATAAACTTGGGGTAAAGGACAAAAACAGGATCAAACGATGTGCAGTCTATCTGCTAACGCGAAGCGACTATGCCCTGATTGATGATGAGGAAATGTATTCCAAGGCAGAGCAGACATCCCTGTTCCTGGCATTGCTCAATGTGCGTTTTGTCATAGCCACGATTAAGACGTTGATGAAGTTGACGGGAGTGGGGGCAGACGATTTGAATAAAATAGCGTACACGCCACAGGATGCCAATATTCTTGATGCAGAGTTGGATTTTCCCAGAACGAGATGCAGCTGCAAAGACTTGCTCGACTGGGCTTCTGAGAAGGAAAAAGAGATATATAAAGCCGTCAACTCATTCGAGCGGGAGGGGAATGGCGTTTTCGCCTGTTCGTCGCTCTTTGTGCTGCCCTTGATGAATGCGCAATGGTTCTCTTATCCTGGTCATAGTCTTTGTGAAGAATTCATTTTCCAGCTCGACGATGCCCATAAGTTGACAAAGGGTCAGCGTGGAACTCTTGAAAAGGTATGTGTCGAAACACGGTTGAACGTCACCTTCTGGATAGCAGAGCGACTGGACAACCTGGTTTCAAACGAACTTCTTGAAACAGACAAGCAGGATCGCGACTACCATGTGATAGAACTGAATAAATATAAAGACAAGTCCACCGAATTTGAAAAAATGGTCAAGCTGATTGCTAACAGGCGGTCAACATACGCTATGTCCGACATAGACTTGATGATGCTGTTGGCCAACAGCGACGAAGGGGAGTGGGAACAGAAATATAGGGCTGGAACCCAGAAATATTTGCGGAAACTTGCTGTCGTTCCTGAAATAAGGTCATACCAGAATCTCATTGAAGCCGTAGAATCAATAACGGATTTAAAGGAACGGGCTTATTATGCCCGAGCACTTTTGATGTTTGCGAACCGCAAATCGGAAGTGGTTGAGACGATGCGTCTGTTCCCGTATGAACAGGATGAACTTAATTCTTTGTTGACGGAAACATTGAAGGCTACAGAAGAAATCCTGCCTGCAGAATTGGGGTTACCCAAATATTATGGTGAAAAGACGCTTATCAACGTAGCCAACGTGAATGTTGAGCAGTTTCTTGATTTCTCGTCAGCCCTGTTCAGCCGTATCACAGCGAAAAAGATAACGAGTCCCACGGATTACTCGCTGACGGCAAAAGAGCAGGATGATGTCATAAGGGATAAGGCTGCAGATTATTTTGCCAGAATAGAAAAAATGCCGCGTGGAGAAGAAATGAAAGTTTTCCTGTTGAGGATGATTGACTTCTGCAAGAAACAAACCTTCACAGACAGCTATTCGTATAGGGCGGTCAGCGGCTTTGCCGTGAATGATGACTTCGGGACCCGGCGGCAGAAGAAGGATGTGCCATGGCATAAAGACCCCGAGAATGCAAAATTAATCGAATTGCTGAGAACATGTGTGGCCTACAACCTGCTGACCATAAAGCCGGATGAACTGCAGGGAAAGAAGGGACAGCTGTGGTCGGTGTTCTATCTTAACCGTGCTCTGTGTGTATATGCAGGCATCCCGTTGAATTATGGGGGATGGCGAAAATTGAAACTTGATCAGATCAAATCCTGGTTATAAAGAAAGGTTGTGCTATGAAGTGGAATTCCTATATGTTCTTTCAACAGGAAGAAGTCTCTGATTTTTGGAAGAGCTACTATGCTCAAAGAAACGCCAAGTTGTTGTTCGTGATGGGGAAAGGCTTTGACCCAAGGATGAATAACACTTTGAAGAAGATATTTGAGGATGTGACCTACCAGTCGTTGGATTGTCTGGCTGTTGACTTCCCGGCAAGGGAAGAAACAGACGGTGACGAGTTCTATAAGCAGAATGTGGCTGAGTTTGAAGCGCTGCTGAATGAAAAAGGCGTGTCCTATCAGACGATTACAATTGATGCAACGCTGACTTGGGACAACCGCATCAAAAGTATGCTCAGGCAATTGAACCAAATTGCCTATACGTCCTATACTGATATCATTTTGGATGTCAGTGCCATTCCGTGTGCTTATTATTACAATATCGCCAAGTTGCTCTATAAGAAGACACAGTATGACCAGACCAATTTCTTCATCACCGTTTCCGAGAATGTAGAGATAGATAAGTTGATTAAGAAAAAATATAACGAAGAGACGATAACTCCGCTATACAATTTCAGAGCTTCCTATGGAATGGAGTCGGTGTTCAACCCCATCAATATTTTCGTGCCTCTGATGGGTGAAGACAAAAAGGAACATCTGAAACTGGTGTACGACACATTCCATCCCAAAGAGGTTTGTCCTGTATTGCCGTTCCCGTCAAAAGAGCCCGGTCGTTCAGACCAGTTGCTGTGGGAGTATAATGATTTCCTGACAGATACTTTGAAGGTAGAGCCGCAGAACCTGTTGTATGCGCCTGAGCGTGACCCCTTCGAGTTGTTTAAGCGTTTAGAGAAACTGATGCAGGACTATAAAGATACATTGAGATTAATTGACGGCCAGATCTGTTTCGGGTTTGCTCTTTTGACCAGCAAGCTGTTGGCCCTTGGCGTATTGCTTATCGGGCTGAAGTACGAAGATGAGGTGCAGGTATATAATGTGAACTCGTCAAAATATGACATCGCGGACAAACGCAAAATCATTAAGGCGAATGAACACAGTGAGCCTTTCTTGATGTGGATAAATGGAGAGCCTTACGTATAGAGTGTTGTTAAAATTATCAGAAAGTTTGCCGCATATTGAGAAGTTTTTGTATTTTTGCAAAAAAATCTAATTATGGAGAGAAAAAACCGCAACGGGTATACTGCATTGATTCGTAGCTTGATGGGCAAGGGCGAGGCTGTGGTGTTGACCGGTCACCGTCGTGCAGGCAAGAGCTGCATCCTGGAACTGTTGGCTGCTGAATTGGCAACCGACGGCCATGTGATATACATCGATATGGAAGACCCTGAGAACGCTGATCTCACTTCCTTTCGTGAATTGTCGGAGCGAATCAAGGCGTCGGTGCGCGAAGGGCAGCGTAACTATGTGCTGATAGACGAGGTGCAGGAGGTCGCAGAGTTTGAGAAGGCCTTGCGCTACTGGGTGAAGCAGGATGGCGTGGATGTGGTGGTGACGGGAAGCAATGCGGCCATGCTGTCGAGCGACATTGCAAACTCGTTTGCGGGACGTTATCACCGCGTGCATGTTAGCAGCTTGGATTATCAGGAATTCCTTATGTTTTACGGAATAGAGGATTCAGACAACGCTTTCTCGCAGTATCTGCGCTGGGGAGGCATGCCGTTCCTGTACCGCATCCCCTTGGAGGATGAGCGTACCAGGACGGAATATCTGGGCAGCATATACGATACCATTTTTGTGAAAGACATCGTGCGACGAAAGAATGTGCGCAACATGTCGCTGCTCGACAACCTGGCCAGCTTTGTGGCCGACAATAGCGGAAAGGTGTTCTCGGCAAATAGTATAGCCAAGTACCTTAAAGGCAGTGAGATGGCTGTAAGTGCCAACACAGTGGGCGAGTATATGGATGCCCTGTGCGACACGTATATGATTGATCGAGTGAAACGTTACGACATCAAAGGCAAGAGCGTCTTCGAGCAGCAGGACAAATACTATTTCGAGGATCTGGGTCTGAGAAATTACCTGTGCCGCGACAAGCGCAGTCTGGATATAGAGAAGGTGCTGGAGGGAGCCGTCTATCTGAAACTCAGGCGTAGCGGCTATGATGTGTATGTGGGGCAGCTGAACGGCAAGGAGATTGACTTTGTGGCCCGTCGTGGCGACGAGGTGATATACGTGCAGGTGGCCTTGCAGGTGACGGGCGAAGAGACCTACGAACGTGAGTTTGGAAACTTGAAGATGATTAAGGACAATTATCCCAAGTATGTGGTGACGATGGACCCGAATGTGGGGCTGATTCATGACTCGGGCATAGTGGCCTGTTCGGCCAGGCAGTTTCTCTTGACACATTGACTGAACAAATAAGCAACTAAGCTATTAAGCAGTTGAAACATGAAACATGAAACAAATATGGATATTTGCGTTGGTGCAGGCCTGATAAGTCTGGATGTCTTGATTCGGGACGGAGCGCGAATCCCGGTGTCTTATTATGTGGGCGGCACGTGTGGCAATGTGATGATGATTCTCTCCCACATGGGGTGGGAGTCCTATCCCATAGCCCGACTTGACGGCACAAAAGACGGAAAGAGGGTGTTGGCTGATATGGACAAACACAGGGTCCACACCGATTATGTCTCGACCAGCGACGGCAAGACCCCGGTCATTGTGCAGCGCAACTTCATCAACAAAGACGGTATCCCGACGCATAAGTTCGAGTCGAGGAACAATGTAGGTCGGTTTTATCTTGACTTCAAGCCCTTGTCGCTGAAACAAGCTAACGAGGTGATTAGTCACATTGGCTTTGTGCCCAAGGTGTTTTTCTTTGACCGGGTGGCTCCTGCCATACTGAAACTGGCTGTCGCTTTCAAGGCAGAAGGTTCCGTCGTTTTCTTTGAGCCATCCAGCAGAGGGGGCGATGTAAAGCGGTTCATCCAGTGTGTGGAAGTCGCGGACATCATAAAGTTCTCTGAACAACGCATCAAAGACATTCAGCAGTTTGAGGGTTACAAAGACAAACTCTTTATCCAGACACAAGGAGCCAATGGCTTGATTTATAGGCTTAATTCCGCATGGACTCATTTGGAGCCTGTTCTGAACGAGAATGTTGTTGACACGGCTGGTGCGGGTGACTGGACGGCAGCGGCGTTGATCAACGAACTGTTCAAGGATAAACAAGCAAAGGAAATAAGCAGTTTCTCAAAGTCTGACATCGAGAAAGCTTTGAACGAAGCGCAAAAAACAGGAGCCCAAAGTTGCTCGTACGAAGGAGCTCGTGGCATGATGCAAAAATAGTACATAAGCAAACCCTAAGTAAACCCTAAGCAAGCCCTTTTTGCGATATGGCAAGGACTTGGCAAACCCAAGCAAACCCGTTGGGCTTGCCAAAGGCTTGGGAAGGACTTGCGAACTCGCTGACAACAGCGAATGAGAATTGAACATCGGAAATAGAAAGAAATTCGACAAACTCAGCATGAATCTAAAAAAAACGATAACGAATAATAACAATAATACAATATGTTCAACTTAGACAAGTTTATTGCTGACTCAGTGACGTATCGTCCTATCAGCATGTTTAAAGCCGATATTGAGGCCGTGGACAGATGACGGTGGCGAACGACCATATCGCCCACCACAAACACGTACAGGCGTTGTACGAAGAGTTGTTGGCTGATGTTCCCGGTATAACCGTGCACTCACAGCCGGTTTCAAGTTTCAAGATTCAGGTTTCAGGTGAAGAGATTCCTGTCTACGACAGTAATTATTGGTTATGTACTATTACGCTTGATCCGGATTTGAAGATTAAAGGACAGGAGAACGCCTACAAGGCCATCGTGACGGGTGCCGTGGGTGGTGCTGCGGGGGTGATTCATCAGGTGGATTCGGCAACTACGGATTGTCAGCCCAATGAGAACGTGGAGGCTCTGCGTGTGTTTATGCTGGGCAAGAAGATTGAGGCGCGCCCCACGTGGAAACCCATGCATAAGCAGCCGGTGTATGCTGGGGCTCCTGTGTATACCAATGGCATCGAGGAAGATCTGTTTAAGGTTGGGTTCTGTCTGCCGGCAGGGCCGTATGTGACGGATGATGACGTCCAATACATTGTAGATTGCATTAAGGCTGCGATTGAGTGAGAGCAATGATAAGCTCGCTTAATCATTGCCGAGCGTGAGCAGGCTCGACCGAGGGTAAAGGAGGCTATCATTTGACCTTAACCTTCTGCCTGGCTCCGTGGGAGACACGGTCTACGGGAGCAGCGAAAGTCGAGCGAAGAGCAAGCTCGCTTGCTTTTCCGAGATGCAGCTGCGTAGATGTAATCACCAACGTGGAGTTAACGCTAACCATAACTTTTTTCAACGCTAACGAATACACTCAGGGTCGGAGGGACAGGCCCCTGTCCCACAGCGAATGGCAGCATGAATGAGGATTAGTGAATAGTGATTAGTGAATAGATTTGTTGACTTCTTACATATTACATTTTACATCTTACTTCGTTAGTGATGAGTGATTGGCGGACAGCAGAAATGCTGTTCGTCTTTTTTTTTGTTCATCGGCCTTTGCGCGGGGCTGGCACGTGGATTTTGATTCCTTTTATTTAACTAACAACAATAAAAACTAACCAAAAAAACAATGAAAATGGAAAAAAACTGAATCTTGAAGAGAGGGTCAAGTTGTTGGAAATTCGGATGGATCGCTTGTGTGCTGCTTGCAGCAGCCCCATCGCCCTGCCGGCGCTGCTCCCGACAGAGAGGCAGCCGCAGCCGGCCTCACAGCATTGCGGCCTCGACAGCTACCAACGGGCCCACTGGGCCGACGTGTACAGCCGCCTCGTGGCGGCAGGACTGCTGCACTCCGACGAGGTGACGAGCGCCAACTTCACCTTCCTCCTCTGCGGCATCGGTACACCGGCCTCCGGCCCCATCCATTGGCACGGGACAACACGCGGCTTGGCCTATATGGTGCGCAACTACCTGCAATCCAGATGGGAGGTGGCGCTATGCGCTTTCAGCGACAAGAACGACAGGCCGTTACCACCAACTCTCAAAAACACCAAGGCGCCCAGCCCCAAAACCGCGCGGACAATAGACCGCTGTTTCCGCCCAAGGGACTAAAAGGACTAACGCAGGGACTAACGTCCAGAGTACCCTGTGACTAAAAAAAAGACTAAAAGGACTAATTAAGCATCGGAGTCGCCTCCGGTGCTTTTTTTTGTCCTATCTTTGCCGTCGAAATCGATTTCGGAATCAACCAAATAAACCTTAACTTTAACTTTAACCTTAAAAAACAAAGTTATAACCGTTGCGCAAAGCGAGCGCAGAGCAAGCCGGCTTGCTATGCCGGGAGTTGCGGAAGCTGAGTGAAGAGCAAGCTCGCTTGCTTTTCCGAAGTGAAGCAACGTAGATGAAATCAGCCGAAGCTGCTATGGCCCGCGAGCTTGATGAGCGAACGTGAATGCAGGCCTTGAGCACTGCTGAAATAAGTACAATTAGCGAAAAACGAAGTGAATTAACCCGAGCGGAAGTGAGGAGGATGTTCTCGAGTAAATGGCCAAAGAATCCGACCTTCTTCTCACAAAACCCTCACAACAATGAAAAACGACAAGAAAAAGATCCAAGTGGAACAGATCACAACGCTCAACGGCATGATGACCTTCGGCATCATCGACAACCGGCAGCACATCCTCGACTTCGTCAACACCGGCTACGCCGAGATGGACCCCTTCATCGCCGACTGCAAGGTGCAGGCCATGCGCGACGGCAACGTCTACATCACCGAGAAGGCCAAGCGCGTGCGCGGCAAGGCCCTCTTCCGCGAGGACAACGCCTCCCTCACCCTCGGCCGCGACCACCGCTACTACTTCGTCTTCACGCTCCCCCAAGAGCACCTCCCCGAGCTCCCCGAACGCCTCGTCTTCCAGTCCCTCGCCATCGCCCAGAAGGTAGGGCAGATGATCGCCGGCCCGATAGGGAAGAAAGCCTCGAAAAAGTAGCCGACCAACCCAGGCAACGGTCTCAAGTCTCAGTCTCAGTTGAAAAAAAAAGTCGTTTCTAACTCCCTTTACCCTTTCTTTTCTATTATAATTATTTAATAATAAGATAGATAGATAGAAGAAGAACCGGATGTGCATATGCCTTTTAAAACAACTGAGACTCTGAGACTGAGACTGACAACAGGAAAAAACAACATCAAAAAATCATTTAATTTTCAAGAAAATAATGAGTTACAATATCTTCAACCGTGTGGCACCTCCGATGCCCAAGCCCTCAAAAGGCACAGATTTCTGCAAATTTCTCCTCTCAAAGGCATCAAAAGAGATGCGGGAACCCCTCGTTCCGATGGTCATACCCGCCCTGGCGGCGCATCTGAGTGGAGTCTCATTCCTCTATTCCGACAACAAATTCTACGAACTGTGTGGCCAAATGGGCCATCTCATCGGCCCTTCGGGCATAGGAAAGGCCCAGTTGACGCACCTGATTGAGACTGTCATGCGCTCTTTCCGCGCCCACGACGAGACCGAATACCAGCGCCTGGCCGACTGGCAGCGCCAGGTGAAGACCCGCAGCTCGAACAAGGAGAAGCCCGAACGTCCCGATGTGGCCTTCTGGTTCCCGCCGGCCGACCTCACCAACGCCGCCTTCCTCCAGAATGCTATGGCGCTCGAGAAACAGGGCGGCCGCACGCAATACCTCAACCTCCCGGAGGTGGAGATGGCCGACCGCATGTGCGGCAGTCACCGCCAGGTGAGCCAGACAGTCCGCAATATCTACGACATGCAACGCGGCGCCGGCGCCCTGCGCGCTACCGAGCAGGGCGTTACCGGCGACCCCGTCCTCCGCGTCAACCTCACCTTCAGCTCCACCCCCGACGCCGCCCGCGCCTTCTACAAGAAAGACCTCACTAACGGCTTCTTCGGCCGCATCCCCTTCGCCTACAAGGCTCGCGGCGAGCGCGACGGTCGCATCCCGCGTCAAGGGACCTACGACAAGAGCTTCCTCGCCCAGCTCGACGAGTACCTCCTGAGGCTCGACAACTGCAAGGGACACTTCGAGGTGAAGCAGCTCAACAAGGTCGCCGACCAGCTGGCGGAAGAGATGGCCCGTCTCGCCGACCTCGCCGACGACGACACCCTCTTCGAGCTCTCCCATCGCAGCATCTTCGCCGCCTGGAAGAAAGGCGCCACCCTCTGGATCCTCAACGACCAGGACTGGACCCGCTCCATCGGTGAGTTCGTGGTGTGGTTCTGCTACTTTGACCTATGGTCGAAGGTGCAGGTCTTCGGCGACCTGTTCAAAGGGACAGACCTCCTTGCCGACGAGGTGCAGCGCAGCGGCCCGAAGAACATGCTCGACAGCCTCCCCGACACCTTCAGCCAGGCCCAGCTCGAAGCCCTCCGCACCACCCTCGGCAAGAGCCGCGAGGGCACGCACCACCAGCTCAACGTATGGAAAAACCGCGGCTTCATCACCTACAACGACCAAACCGCCCTCTACACCAAAACAGATTCCTACCTGAAAGGAGGGAAGATGTAAGATGTAACTAGTGACTAGTGGATAGTGACTAGTGACTAGTGACTAGTGGAAAGAAAGCTGTGAGCTGTGAGCTTTAAGTGAGCCGGCGGCGTTGCCTGGCGTGGGATGGGGGTCGGCCTACGGCCTCAAAATCTAAAGAAAATCTACTCTAAAATTTTTAGAAAATTTACTCTAAAATTTTTAGAAAATTTACTCTAAAATCTTTAGAAAATCTACTCAGTGGACAGACGGCTACTAAACGGCTACTAAACGGCTACAAGACCCCATCAAGCCGGCCACTATCCACTGGCCACTGACCACTGACCACTTCTCGAGTAATTCGCCCCCAATCAACCGGCTCCCGCCCGTCAGGCGTAGCTCTGGCAAAAGTTGTCCGCGTTGTCTAAGTTGTCGTTAATAAAATTCGCTCAATTCGTAAAATTCGCCGTTAAAAAAACTTAACCCATAACCCTTAACCCATAACCCTTAACCCATTATCCCCATGACACAAGAACAAATCACCCTCCTCCGCGCCATCCCCATCGAAGACATCGCCTCTCGTCTCGGCCTCGACGTGCGCCACCACAAAGCACTCTGCCCCTTCCACAACGACCACCACGCTAGTTTGTCGTTCAACGTAAGGAAGAACACCTACCGCTGCTTCGTCTGCGACGCCCACGGCGACACCATCGACCTCGTCCACCACATCCTCCACAAAGATTTTAAAGAGGCCTGCCAATGGCTCTCTGGTAGTGACCAGTGGTCAGTGGCCAGTGGCCAGATGCTGGCGCAACCATCGGAGGAGAGAGTGTTCGATGCTTCGAAGTATGAACGTTTCTTCTCCCGTCCCTATCTGAGCCCTGCCGCCAAAGCGTTCCTCTTCGACCAGCGCCGCCTCGACCCACGCGTCATCCGCTGGTGCCGCCTCACCTCCTGGCGCGACCGCCAAGGCACCCACTGGCTCCAAATACCTTATTATGATAGGGATGGCAAGCTAGTGGGCCTCCAGAACCGCAACCTCGACTACCACCCCAACGCCGAAGGCCAATTTTCAACTGTCAATTCTCAATTGTCAATTCCCAACGATTCTCATTTTTCAACTCCCAACGATTCTCAATTTTCAATTGTCAATTCTCAATTGTCAATTCCCTCGCAGCCCCGCTTTAAGTTCCCAAAGGGAGCGCAATGTGGCATCTATAATCTGCCAGTACTGAACAGGCTCAAAGAGGGCGAAGCACTCTACATCGCCGAAGGCGCCTCCGACTGCTGGGCACTCCTCTCCGCCGGCCACAAAGCCATCGCCATCCCCTCCGCCACCCTTTTGAAAAAGGACGACCTCCAACCACTCCTAACTCTTAACTCAGAACTCTTAACTCAATTCCACATGTACCCCGACCGCGACCTCCCCGGCGAACGCCTCTTCCTCCAACTCCAATCCCTCCTCCCCAACCTCACCCACCACCACCTCCCCCCTGACTGCAAGGACTACTCCGACCTCTACCTCCAACTCCACCTAAACGGCCGTCTTGATGGGGTCTTGTAGCCGTTTAGTAGCCTCTATCCACTAGTCACTATCCACTGTCCACTATCCACTTTCGAGTAATTATTCGCTGGATTTGATTTATTTCAGCGGTGCTCATCACCCCTTCGGGGGTCGCAAAATTCGCCGTTAAAAAACTCATAACTCATAACTCATAACTCATAACCCTTATGAAAAATCCCCGTGCATACAGCAAGAAAGAACTGGCCCTGATGTACTTCCCCGACAGCACGCCGGAGACGGCCGTCAAGCACCTGAAGATGATGATACGCAGCAACGATATGCTGTGGGACGAACTGCAGGAAATGGGCTACAACAAACGCCGAAAAACCTTCACGCCACGTGAAGTCAAGGCCATTTTCGACTGGCTTGGGGCTCCCTAAAGAGCCCCCTTCCACGACAAATCGGGAACAATCGGGAACAATAAAGACCGAAACACCGCAATCGTCATCCACCCCCGAAAAACCTTCGTACCTTTGCACCAGATTTCGAAATCAAAAGCTCTTTGAAACGGCGAATTATTCAAATTAAACGAATTGTCGCGCACAAAAATCACAAGCGAACCACCTGAACCCCGCAGAACCCGGCCGACCTGCGTAGCTTTCGAGTAATTAGCCAAAAATCAACCTGCGCAAGCCAATTCGCAAAATTAGCAAAATTCGCCGTTAAAAAAAATTAACGAACAATTCACGACAATTAACGTCAAAGAAAAAGAAAAAGAAACATTAACGTCAAAGAAACATTAACGTCAAAGAAAAAGAAACATTAACGTCAAACCCAACCAAAACCAAGTAAACTATGGCAAAAACTTTCGGAGCCGTCCTCGGCAAACAGTCAGGCCGCATCGGCCAAATCGTCGGTCGCGTCACCCGCGGCAAGCAGTACTTCGCAGCACTCCCCACCGTCGCCAAAGACCGCAAGGTCTCCTCCAAGGAGCAGGACGTGCGTCTCAAGTTCAAGACCCTCACCCAGCTCGCCAAGGGCTTCAAGCAGGGCATCAAGGTCTCCCTCGAGCGCTACGCCAAGTACGCACCCTACATCACCCCCTACAACCACTTCGTCAAGATCAACAAAGACACCGTCCACGTCGAAGGCGGCGTAGCCGAGATCGAGTACGGCGCCATCCTCCTCGCCCCCGAGGGCGGCGACATCCCCGCCGTAGGCTTCAGCGCAGCCTCCTTCGACGAGCCCCTCCGCGTCAGCGTCGCCTTCACCCCCAACAGCGACGTCCCCATGGCCGACGCCGACGACAACGTCTACCTCTTCGTCTACGAGCCCGAGAGCGGACAGGGCATCCTCTCGGCACCCGTCAAGCGCAGCTCCGCAGCCGTCGAGATGCGTCTCCCCTCCACCTGGAGCGGCCTCACCGTCCACGTCTACGGCTTCACCATCGGCGCCGGCCGCGACAACCTCGGCCTCGGCTCCCCCTCCGCCTACGTAGGAACCGGAAATGTGGGGTAAACAGTTATGAGTTATGAATTATGAGTTATGAGTTTGAGATGCAAGATGTAAGAGGTAAGATGTTAGTGGTCAGTGGATAGTGACTAGTGGTCGCCCTACGGGCTCAAAATTTCAAGAAAATTTACTCAAAAATCTTTAGAAAATCTACTCAGTGACTAGTGGCCAGTGGTCAGTGACCACTTAACCTTAACCTTAACGTTACCCTTAACTGCTGCCAACAAAAGAACGGCTCCTCCGGGGGCCGTTCTTTTGTTGAGACAACTAACACGGCTAACTGTGCAGGTAGACATTCAAGTCCTCCAAGTACTTACGGTAGCTGCGGCCTACCCAGCTCTCTTCGTATACCGGCCACAGGCGCGGGTCTTTCCGGCAGTAGCCTATGCAGCGACGGTTGAGTCGCAGGAACTCGCGGACGTTGGGATGCCAGTACAATGTCTCCCTGGGGTTTAACCACTGTGCATCCTCGAAGCAGAAATCCACACTCTCGTCGGGTAGCACGGTGAGGGCCGCATAGAGCATCTCGTTGAGGGCTTCGAGGTGACGGCCCCGCTCCCAGGAGCGGTCGGCCTCGTACTCGCGCATCTGGGCCTCCTCGCGGGCCATAGTGCAGGGACCTACATCAACGAGATAGCCTTCGTCGATACGGTGGTGGTAGTCGCACATCAGGTGGCCGTAGTCGTCGACCTGACGGAAGATGCTGGGGATGATGTTGACGCGGCGGCCATCGCTCCAGGCCATCATGCGTTTGTTGATTCTGATTCTGTTGTCTTTCTCCATAACTTATTTTTTTAAATGTTAAACAAGATGGAGGGCGGTTAGCGGGGCTATGTGGTGCTGTCCACCTGCCCTGATTGCTGTCATTCGGCTATGTCAAAGAACTCACAACAAAAACTCGCGGCACAATGCAAACCACACAAAAAAGCACACACAAAACCGCATAATCCACCCTTCCAAGACCCCTTTTCGGGGGTCTTCCTTACGGTCTTGTGTGTGCTTAAATCTTAGCTATCCGCGTGTTAACGCATTATGGTAGTCTTTTGTCGACGATGCAAATATACACCTTTTTTCTATTCCGGCAAAATCAGTTGCCCATTTCTTCGAGCAGCGCCTCGAGGTTGGGGGTGATGATGATCTCGGTGCGGCGGTTCATAGCCTTGTGCTCGGGGCTGTCGTTGGCCACCTTGGGGGCATACTCGCCGTGCCCACAGGCCTCGACACGCGCGGGGTTGATGCCCTTGCCGTGCTGCAGCAGCAGCTTGACGATGGCGGTGGCGCGCATCACGCTGAGGTCCCAGTTGTCCTTGACGGCCGTCGAGCCGCGATAGGCGTCGTTGTCGGTATGGCCCTCGACCATGATGTTGAGCGTAGAGTCTTGCTCAAGCACCTTGGCGAGCTCCTTGATGGCGGCGGCGCCGTCCTTGGAGACCGTCCAGCTGGCCGACGGGAACATGAGCTTGTTCTCCATGAGGATATACACCTTGCCGTCCTTGGTCTCCACACTCAAGCCCTTGTCGGCGAAGCCCGTGAGGGCCTTGGTCACCGAGTTGCGCACAGCGTCGAGCTCGCGCTGCTTGGCGGCGAGCTGGGCGCGGGCTGTCGACTCCTTGGCCTCGAGTTCTTTCTGCTTGGCTATCAGCTCGCTCTTCTGCAGCATGAAGTTCTCCTGCTGCTCGGCGAACTGCAGCTCCTTGGCCTGCAGCTCACGCTCCTTGTCGTTGAGCTCCTTGGTGCGGGCGGTGAGGAGGTTCTGCGCACGCGTCAGGTCGCGGCTCTTGCCGGCGATGTCCTGCACGTAGTTCTCCATAGTGGTATCATAGTGGTGGTGCATCTGCTCCAGACGGCGGTTGAGGCTGTCGGCGCGCGCCTCGGCGTTGGCCTTCGACACAGCCATATCGGTCATCTCGGAGCTCAGCGACTGGTTGACGCGGCTCAGCTCGGCGTTCTCCTCCTTCAGCTCCAGGAGCTCCTGCTGCGTCAGATTGTACTTTTTCGAGGTCTGGTCATACTTGGCCTGCAAGGCCTCCATCTCGCTCAGCGACACGCACGAAGTCAGCGTCATAGCGGCCGCGGCAACAATTAAAAGCACTCTTTTCATAGTCATTATTTTAATTATTTCTAACCTAAAGTAACGCAAATGAAATATTTTTCGTATCTTTGCACCCGATTTTTTGTTAAAAAAGATGAGCTTTTCGATGAAGATACACCGGTGGCGTCTGCACCACATCAGCGAGCCCGTGCTCGTCATGCTCCTCGCTGTGGTCGTAGGCCTGCTCAGCGGTCTGGCCGCTGTGGTGCTCAAGACGTTGGTCTACCACAGCAGCCGCATCGTGTCGCAGCTGTCGGCAGGCTCGTCGGCCATATTCCAGCACTCGTCGCTCATCATCTTCCTGCTGCCCATAATCGGCATACTCCTCACCGTGCTCTTCGTCAAGTATGTGGTGCGCGGCGACATAGGCCACGGGCTGCCCTCGGTGCTGCTGGCCATCAGCCGCAACAACTCGGAGCTGCCCGCCAAGAACATGTGGACCTCGCTGGTTGCCTCCACCATCACCGTCGCCTTCGGCGGCAGCGTGGGTCTTGAGGCGCCGATAGCCTCCACAGGCTCGGCCATAGGCAGCAACATAGGACGCTGGCTGCGCCTGAGTCCCAAGAACGTGCGCCTGCTCCTCGGCTGCGGCGCAGCAGGAGCCATAGCCGGCATCTTCAAGGCCCCCTTCGCGGCCATACTCTTCGTCGTCGAGGTGTTCCTCTTCGACCTCACGGCAACAACGGCGCTACCCTTGCTGCTGTCGTCGCTCACAGCCGCCACAGTGGCCTACTTCCTCATGGGCACCGGCGTGCAGTTCAGCTTCAGCGTCAGCCAGCCCTTCGCGCTCTCACAGCTCCCCTTCTACGCCATCCTCGGCGTCTTCTGCGCCCTCGTCTCGCTCTATTTCCTCCGCGTGGCCGACGGTGTGGAGGGATGGTTCGCCCGACGCAAGAGCCCGTGGGTGAAACTCGCCGTCGGCGGCATAGCGCTGGGCCTGCTGGTGGTGATCTTCCCGCCACTCTACGGCGAAGGCTACTCCACCCTCACGGCGCTCCTCAACGGCAACCCCGACGTCATCTTCAGCGGCACACCCTACCGCTCGCTCAGCGGCAACGTGTGGGTGCTCCTCGGCGTCCTCTTCGCACTCATAGCCCTCAAGGCTGTGGCCACAGCCACCACCATCGGCGCCGGCGGCGTCGGCGGCACCTTCGGCCCGTCGCTGGTCCTCGGCGGCCTCTCCGGCTACTTCATAGCCACCCTCGGCAACACTATTGGCCTGCCGCCGCAGGACACCGCCAACTTCGCCCTCGTGGGCATGGCTGCCGTGATGACGGGCGTCATGCACGCACCCTTCATGGCCACCTTCCTCATAGCCGACATCACGGGCGGCTACGAGCTGCTCGTGCCCCTGCTGGCAACAGCAGCCGTCACCTACCTCTGCGTGACACCCTTCGAGCGACACTCCATCTACGCCCGCAAGCTGGCAAAACACGGCGACCTGCTCACCCACGACAAGGACGCCTCGGCGTGGCATCTGCTCGACATGCAGAGCCTCATAGAGACCAACTTCGTCATCGTCCGCAGCGGCAACAGCCTCCGCGACCTCGTCGAGGTCATCCAGACCTCGCGCCGCAACATCTTCCCCGTGCTCAGCGACGACGACAAGTTCATGGGCGTCGTGCTCCTCGACGACGTGCGCAAGATTATGTTCCGCGCCGACCTGTATGACAAGGTGACCGTCGACGAGCTGATGCACCCCATGAGCGAGGGCGACATAGTGCGCAGCAGCGACAGCCTCACCGACGTCGTGGAGAAGTTCCGCGTGGGCGACCGCTACAACCTCGTCGTCATCGACGACGACGACAACTACCTCGGCTTCCTCTCGCGGGCCAACACATTCAGCGCCTACCGCCGCTTCATCAGCGACACCAGCGACGAATAAAGCCCTCGGACAAAGCTTTGCTTAACGGAAAATGCGGCGGGCGGTGAGATACCGCTTGCTGTAATACTCCTCTGTAGACCTGCTTACTATGACGCCGGCACCCGTCGAGGCGTGTATGAAACGGAAGACGCCCGTGCTGACGTCGGTATCCACCACGATGCCGGTATGCCCCACGACTTTCTTGTTGCCGCGTCCGCCGAAGAACACCAGGTCGCCGGGACGCAGGTTGCGCGTGTCGCTCACCTCGGTGCCGAGACGCGCCTGCGCGCCGCTCCATCCCGGCAGGCTGTAGCCGAAATGCTTGTAGAGGTAGAGCGCGAAACCAGCGCAGTCGAAAGCCTTGGGCGTACGCCCCGCATAGCGGTAAGGGGTGCCCAGATAATCCATAGCCATCGTCACCAGCAGGGCGCCGGAGTCGACAGCCTCCATCATAGGCACAAGCACATTAGGACGGTCGTCAGCCTCGCGCTCGACGACGATATCCCAGCAGCGGTGCCGCACGGTAGCCGACTGGGCGGCTGCCGACGATGCCGTAACCAACACCAAAAGGATTGCTGCGAGACGTCTCATCGGCCTTGGGGATTCTTCTCTGTGACTATGTCGATGGCCACTATGGCGGCCGTGAAAGCCCAGAAAGGCACGGAGAGCTTGTCGGTATCGAGGAAGTTGTTCAGGATGCCGTGCACATAATAGGTGAACAGGCTCACCGCCAGCACCAGTGCCAGATGGCCCAGCCGCCTGTCCACCGCCGTGCGGTAGACGCGCTCGCCGGTGAGGAAGGTGACGACGAAGATGGCCAGCATCAGCAACGCACCCGGGATGCCCTGCTCGGTGAGCGGACCTATATATTCGCTGTGGGCGTTACCCATGTCGCCGTCGTTGGTGCTGATGATCGTCATCATATCCGACCTCTGGTAGGGGCCGTAGATGAACTGGTAGGAACCAGGTCCGATACCCGTCAGGGGCTGCTCCTTCCACATGCGGATGGCGGAGCTCCAGCGGTTGAGGCGTTCCAGGTTCGAGGCGTCGGTGGAGATGTTGGAGATAGACTTCACCTGGTCGGCCAGCGTGAACGACGAGTCCTGCTTGTTCTTGCCAAGCTCATACATGATGTCGTTCTGGAAGGCCAGGAAGAAGCCCAGCAGCACGGCAGCGCCCAACGCAAGCCAGCGGAGACGCACACCGAGGCGCACGAGAGCATAGATAAGGATGGCAGCCACCACGCTGACCCACGCCGCACGGCAGTAGCTGAGCCACAGGCCCACAAGCAGCAGGCCCAGCAACACCACCGCCACAATGCGTTTCCACAGCAGCGTCTTGGGCTCGAAGGCAAAGTAAACCGACAGCGGCAACATCAGGGCGATGATGCAGCCATAGGCTGTGTGATCGTTGTAGAAGGGCCGCATCACATGGTGCAGCATCTGCAGGTCGCCGTAGCTCTGCATGGTATTGACAGTGGTGATGACGATAACCACCGCCAGCGACAGCGCATAGGCCCAATAGAAAAGCCGGAGGTGCCTGACCTTCTGGAAACTCTGCGCCGTGGCGTAGAAGAACGGTATGACGAACCACAGGCGCACGGCGGTGTACTTGAAGCTCTCCACAGGCTTGAGCGACACGATGGAGGTGAACACCATCCACACCAGCGACAGCATGATGAGGATGCTCACCGGGTGGCGCAGCACGCGCTTGTCGAAGCGGTGCATCAGCAACTCCTGGAAGAGGAACACCACCGTGAAGACAATCATCATTGGCTCCACGGGCATCGAGAGGCTCGTCTTGCCTATGAGGGCATAGTCGACGGCGAAGGGTGTGAACAGCGCCATCAGCGCCAGGCTCTCGTCGCGGTACATCATGAAGAGCCACACCATCAGCATGGCGGCAGGCACCAGCAGGACGAGATAGTTCTCGTCGAACAGGTAGTGCATGGCCACACCCAGGAACAGGGCGGTGAACAGCAGAGCAGCAACAACGCCCTTGTTGGCCGACAGTTTATCTACAAGCGAACGCACGACGGCACCTCGACGCTTATTCCTCGTCCTCTTTCTTGTTAGGCACAAAGACCAGCAGGCCGAAGATACACACTATGAGCGTACCCACGCTGCCGCCGGCAACGATGAGGGCGCGTTTCGGACGGTCCTTCTTGTCGGCCGGGACGGCGCGGTCGACGACATAGCGGTAATGCACAGCCATATCCTTGTCGACGCTTGTCTGCACGGCGCGGGCCTGCATCTCGGCGAGTTTCTTGCCCTTATAGCGGAGCAGGTAATCCTTGCCAGCATTGGCCTTGCCCGTGTTGGCGATGGAATCCATCTCCTCCATAGCAACGGCGCAGACGGCATTCATAACCTCGGCGGCATCCTCGGCGCGGTCGCGATGCACATCATGACACAGTGTGTCGTACTTGTCCATGATATAGTTCACGATGTCGGCGGCCACCTGCGGGTCGCGGTCGACGATGGAAATCTCGATGCCCATGTAGTCGGTGCGCTTGATGTCGACGTAGCGGTTATACTTCTTGCCGATGTAGTACATACGGTGTTCATCGTCGGGCTTGACGTCATAGCGCTCACCAAGGTTGAAGCGCTCGATGACAGCCAGCTCCATCTGCTTCGATGTCAGAATCTGCATGGCATACTCACAGTCGCGCTCGCTGCCGTAATCCATGAAGTCCATGCTGTAGTCGTAGTCCATGATGGCCTTGGTGAGACGGTTGCTGTTGGTGGGCATCATCACGCCTGTCGAGAGGAACATCGGCTTGATGAACATCGACACCACAGCGGAGACGATGGCGGCGCACACAAACACTATCGTCAGCAGTTTCCACCAGCGCTTGAAGAAAGCCACCGTAGCCGTCGTTGCCGACTGTGCGTCGAATGTCGACGCTTTTCTCATGTTATTTTCCTGATCCATTATACGTTATTTATTGTTTACAAACAAAAATCGTTCCGGCACACAGCCGGAAAAACACTTCATATAACGCCGCCTCAATACAATTATTGCGCGCCCGCCAACATTTTTTGTCGGCATCCTGTCGGCATCACCCCTTGCCGCCAACCGCCTGTCCCTGCGGAGTCGGTACGGCATTTCAACGATACTTCAACGGTACTTCTTCAGTACAGCACTGAAGAAGTACCGTTGAAATGCTGTAGAAATGTCGGTGGCAGAATGGGGGGTGAGAGGGCATCGTGGTCGCAACGAGGTGGCGGCAGAGGGAGCGTGGTGGGGCGAAGGATGTGGGTTGAAACTTTTTTTTTCGTTGTGTTGAAAATAATTAGTATCTTTGTGCGAATGGTCCATGTGGGCGGCAACGCCTTAATGGACGTTGTATCAATATAGTATAATATAATAACAAGCGAATATATGAGTAAAAAACACTTCATGACCATTGCCGCGGCGCTGTTTTTGGGCGCCGGGCTGCTGTCGGCGCAGAGGCCCGAGCAGCAGGTGAAGCGCGACGAGGTGCCGATGCCGACGGTGCATCAGGACACCCTGATGAAGCATGTGATGGAGCTGTCGTCGGAGACGTACCGCGGGCGCCTGGCGGGCACCGAGGGCTACGACCGCGCGGCGCGCTATGTGCAGCGTGTGCTGCGCCGCTACGGCCTGGAGCAGATTGAAGAGATGCCGTTCACGGTGGAGTGCAACGAGGTGGAGAACGCCAAGTTCAACGTCTACCGTCCGGGCGACAAAGAGCGTCGCGTGTTCACGCTGGGCAACGAGTTCTGCTGCGCCGGTGTGACGGGTCGCGGCTATGTGGACGCGCAGATGGTATTCTGCGGCTACGGCATCGACCACAGCGACTTCGACGAGTACAAGTATGTGGATGTCAAGGGCAAGGTCGCCATCGTGCTCACGGGTTTGCCCGAGGGACTCGGCTTGCCGGAGGCTGTGGCGAGCCACTACATCACGCTGCGCGACAAGGCGCGCACCGCCGAGAAGCACGGTGCCATAGGCATGCTGGCGGTGAACGTGAGTCCCTCCTGCCCTTCCTACGAGGTGCAGGCCAAGACGTGGTGCGGCGAGCTGCCGCATCTGGGCACGTTCCCGATACTGCAGCTGACGCTTGACTGCGCACGCGAAATCATGGCCGACCAGGTGACACCACTCGACAGCGCCATGATGCGCATAGAGCACGACGGCAAGGTGCAGAGCTTCTCGCTGCTGAAGAAGGCCGAGATAGACGTCAACGCCCGCTACAACCCGGCAGCGCGCACGGCTAACATCGTGGGCTTGCTGCGTGGCAGCGACAAGTATCTGTCGAGCGAGTATGTGGTGATAGGCGCCAGCCTTGACGGCTCGGGCATGCAGGGCGAGACGTGCCTGTTCCCCGGGGCCGACATCAACGCCACGGGCGTTGCCGCCGTACTCGAGACGGCACGCCTGCTGTCGCAGGCCGACTACCGTCCGCGCCGCAGCGTGCTCTTCGTGATATTCAGCGGCAGCGAGCAGCAGTATGCAGGCTCGCGGGCTTTCGTGGAGCTCTATCCCCAGCTGAAGCGCGCCGAGGCTTTCGTCAACGTGCAGAACATAGGCTACGGCGACAGCGTCGATGTGCTCGGCGGATTCAAATACCCCACCCTCGAGAGCCTTGTGCTCGACCGCGACACCGTAGCCGGGCGCATGAACATAGTGCGTGGCGGCGAGCCCAAGGGGCTGCGCGGCGACGCACGTGCGCTGGATGCGGTGCACATACCGTCGGTGGTCATCACCACCACACGCGGCATGCACCACAACCACACCACCACCGATGTGTGGGAGAACATAGACCGCCGCATCGTGACCATCTGCTCGCAGCTGGTGACGGAGACTGTAGCGGAGCTTGGCGAGGGCCTGTACCAGGGGCGCAACCGCAACTGGATGAGACGCGACAAGTGAGGGAATGAATGGTAAAACATACAGAAAACGAAGACTGAACACTAAACACCGAACGCTGGAAAATGTGGACACTGTACAAGAAAGAGCTTAGGGCTTTCTTCTCCTCAATCATAGGCTACCTGACCATAGGCGTGTTCCTCGTGCTTACGGGCTTGACGCTATGGGTCTTCAAGGGCGACTTCAACATACTCGACTACGGCTATGCGGGGCTCGACGGGCTGTTCCTGACGGGACCTTTCCTCTACCTCTTCCTGATACCTGCCATCACCATGCGCTCTGTGGCCGAGGAGCGTCGCGGCGGCACGATGGAGATGCTCATGACGCGTCCGCTGAGCGACTGGACGATAGTGTGGGCCAAGTTCCTGGCGGCCTGGACGCTGGTGTTCATCTCGCTGCTGCCCACACTGGTGGCATACTTCAGCGTGTATGCCCTCGGCGACCCTGTGGGCAACATCGACACCGGCAGCGTGGCGGGCTCGTACATAGGGCTGCTGCTGCTCGGCGGCGCCTTTGCGGCGATAGGTGTCTTCTGCTCGTCGCTGACGCAGAACCAGATTGTGGCCTTCATCACCGCAGCGGTGCTGTGCGGGGCCATTTACCTGGGCTTCGAGTCGGTGTACAACATGGGCATGCAGGGCAGCGCGGGCCTCTTCATGCGCAAGCTTGGTGCCGCCTACCACTACGAGAGCATCAGCCGCGGTGTGATAGACACGCGCGACGTGCTCTACTTCGTCAGCGTGGGTGCGCTGTTCCTTATGGGCACACGGCTGGTGCTGCAGAGCCGCCAGTGGGGCGGATGGAAGAACCGCAAGAGCCTACGTCGCAGCCACTGGTTGGAGATGGGAGCGACGGTGGCCATAGTGGCGGCGGTGAGCGTGATAGGCAACTACCTGTTCCTGCGCGCCGACCTGACGGCCGAGCGGCGCTACACCCTGTCGCGCCACACCAAGGAGATGCTCAAGAAGATTGACGAACCGGTGCTCTTCCGCGTATACCTGGAGGGCGAGTTCCCGTCGGACTTCAAGCGCCTGCAGAGCGAGACCAAGGAGATGCTCAACCAGTTCCGCGCATACAACAGCAACATCGACTACGAGTTCTTCAACCCCAACGACTTCGAGAGCCGCGAGGAGCAGCAGATGTTCTACCAGAAGCTGGCGCAGAAAGGCATACAGCCGACACAGATACAGGTGAAGAGCGGCAACGGGGTGACGCAGCAGATACTGATACCGGCGGCCGACGTGTACTACAAAGGACGCGAGACAACGGTGCAGCTGCTGCAGAGCCAGAAATACGTGAGCGACGCCGACCTGCTGAACAACAGCATACAGAACCTCGAATACAACCTCAGCAGCGCCATACGCGCCCTGTCGCGCGGCGAGAAGCGTAGCATAGGCTTCCTGCAAGGGCACGGGGAGCTGGCCGGCGGCGTGCTCTACGACTTCCAACGGTCGCTGCAGGAGTTCTACAGCCTGGAATACGTGACCATCGACGGCCAGATACAGAGCCTCACGGCACACCGCAAGAGCGACAAAGACTCGAGCTACAGCTTCTACAACCTCTACGACCTGCTGATAGTGGCCAAGCCCACAAAGGAGTTCAGCGAGAAGGACATGTACATACTTGACCAGTACATCATGTATGGCGGCAAGGTGCTGTGGCTGCTCGACGCCACAGACGCCGACCTCGACAGCCTGGCCTCGCGCGGACAGTTCATAGCCACACGGCTGCCGCTGGGCATCGACGAGATGCTGTTCACCTACGGCGTGAGAGTGAATGCCGACATAGTGATGGACATACGCTGCCGCCCGATACCGATACAGGTGGGCATGGTGGGCGAGAAGCCGCAGTTTGAGTTCCGCCCGTGGTACTACTTCCCCGAGATAGTGCCGCTGGGCGACCACCCTATAGTGCGCAACCTCGACCTGATAAAGACCGACTTCGTGAGCACCATAGACCTGATAGAGAACGACGTGAAGAAGACTGTGCTGCTTACGACGTCGGAGTATACGAGGGTGAAGAACACGCCGGTGATGATAGACCTCGCCGACGCGCAGGCGGAGCCCGACCAGCGCCTCTACAACCGCAGCCAGCGGCCCATAGCGGTGCTGCTGGAAGGGACGTTCCGCTCGGCATGGCGCAACCGCCTGTCGCCCGACTTCATGGCGCATGAGGCCATGGGCTTCCGCAGCGAGAGCGACGAGACGAAGATGATAGTCATCTCGGACGGCGACATAGTGCGTAACCGCTACATAGCCGACGAGGGCGCCGTGCTGCCGCTGGGCTACGACTTCTACACACAGACCCAATATGCCAACAAAGAACTGCTGCTCAACGCCGTGAACTATCTGGTCGGCGACGAAGGTCTGATGGCGTCGCGCTCACGCAACATAAAGCTGCGCAAGCTTGACGTGATGAAAGTGAAGGAGGAGAGTCTGAAATACCAGATAATCAACGTCGCGCTGCCTGTGGTGATACTGGCGGTGGCCGGCATCGTCATAATCGTGGCAAGAAGAAGAAAATACAGAAAGACAAACTAAAGGAATGAAGAAGAAAAACATCATCATAATCGCCGCTGTGGCGATAGTGTGCCTGGCAGCCCTCATCGTGGCGCTGCAGGGCTCACGCAAGGCTACCTTCAAGCAGGACTACCACATAGAGGACGTGAGCACCGTAACGCGCATCTTCCTCGCCGACAAGCAGGAGGGCGAGGTGCTGCTGACACGCGTCGGCGACTCGACCTGGGTGGTGGACAACGAATACCCTGCCAACCAGCCTATGGTGAACCTGTTTCTCGAAACGCTGAACACCATGCGCATACGCCAGCAGGTGAACCGCAACGCTGTGCCGACAGTCATCAAGCACCTTGCCGCGAAAGGCATCAAGGTGGAGGTGTACCAGCGTGTGCCTCTGATCAACTGGTTCGGCGGCAAGCTGCGGCTCTTCACAAGAGAGAAACTGACGTGCACATACTATGTGGGCAGCGAGACCAAGGACATGCTGGGCAGCTACATGTTCCGCGAAGGCGACAAGGTGCCGTGCGTGATATACATACCCGGCTTCCGCGGCTTCCTGACACCGCGTTTCGTCACCGACCCGCTGAAGTGGCGCAGCCACACCATCGTCGACCTTGACGCCAAAGCCATAGGACGCATAGAGCTTGAGATACCGGCCGACCAGAATGAGTCGTTCGCTGTGGTGAACAACGGTGCCGGCTTCGACTTCATCGTCGGCGGCAGCAAGGTGCCGGCCTTCGACACGCTAAGGGTGGCGGCGCTGATAGCGTCGTTCACACGGCTTAACTTCGACGAGTTTGCCTCCATAGTACCCAACAGCAACGACAGCAGCCTCGTAGGCGCGCCACGCACCATCCTGCGCATCACCGACACCGCCGGCACCACCCGCGAGGTGCGCACCTACATAAAGTACGCCAACCCCAACGACATGGCGGTAGTACCCGACGAGGAGATGTACGAGACCTTCGACGTGAACCGACTCTACGCCATAGTGGACAATACCGACACGGTGCTGATACAGTACCACGTCTTCGACAACATACTACAGCCCGCCAGATACTTCCTCGGAGCCGACAACAAACTGAGCATGGAATGAAGCCGCTGATGCTTATAACCAACGACGACGGTGTCGCCGCCAAAGGGCTGAAGGAGCTGCGCGAAGTGGCCCGAGAGTTCGGCGACGTGGTGGTAATGGCCCCCGAGAGCAACGCATCAGGACAGAGCCACAGCCTGACGACCACACGTCCGCTGCGAGTGCATGAGGTTAGGAAAGAGGAGGGGCTTGAGGTTTACTCGTGCGACGGCACACCAGTGGACTGCGTGAAGCTGGCTGTCGAATACTTCTGCCCGCGTAGACCTAACCTCGTGCTGTCCGGCATCAATCACGGCAGCAACAGCTCCATAAATGTGCTCTACAGCGGCACAATGGCCGCCGCCATCGAGGCCACGACGTTAGACATCAGCGCCATAGGCTTCTCGCTGCTCAACCATAACCCCGAGGCCGACTTCTCGGCTGGTCTGCCCTACGTGCGCCATATCATAGGCTATGCCTTGGAGCACGGTCTGCCGACAGACGTGGCGCTCAACGTGAACATACCGCGTCTGGAAGCCAAAGACATCAAAGGCTTACGTATCTGCCACGAGGCCAAAGCCCAGTGGCTTGAGAGCTTCGAGAAACGTGTGGACCCACGCGGCATCCCCTACTGGTGGCTCACCGGCAAATTTGTGTGCGACACCCCCGAAGAAGGGAGTGACGAATGGGCGCTGGCCAATGGCTACGTCAGCGTGGTGCCCATACACCCCGACCTGACACGCCACCAAGTGATAGATTGCCTAAAACCAATGACATCGGAGAGCCTATGAAGAAGTTTTTTGCACAAGACAAGACTATTGTGGGAATCGTTGCCGGATTGGGCAGCGAGCTGGGCTTCTGCCTGGCGCTGGCTGTCGGCCTGCTGATTGCGGGAGAACCCATCATGGCCCACGTGCGCTGGTTCGGCGGCATGTTCATACCACTCATACTTGTGCTGCATCACTACGCCAAAGGAGGTAAGCAACTGCGTGTCACCAAGACACTCATCGTAGTTCTCTTCGTCACCTTTCTGGCATTCATGATATACATACTGAAAACAAAAGCCCTTGTACTGCAATGAAGTACTACCTCATAGCCGGCGAAGCCTCTGGCGACTTGCATGGCGCCAACCTCATGCGTGCCCTGCTGGAGAAAGACCCGCAGGCGGAGTTCCGATTCTGGGGCGGCGACGCAATGGCTGCAATAGGCGGTACGCCGGTACGACACATCCGCGACCTGGCAATCATGGGCTTTGTCGAGGTGGTGGCACATCTGCGCACCGTACTCGGCAACATCGCCTTCTGCAAAAAAGACATAGAGCAATGGCAGCCCGACGCTGTGGTGGGCATCGACTATCCGGGCTTCAACCTCAAGATTGAGGCGTGGGCCCATGAACACGGATACAAGACCATACACTACATATCGCCAAACCTGTGGGCATGGAAGAAAGGCCGCATCAAAGGCATGCGTAAAACCCTAGACAGGCTTTGCTACATACTGCCTTTCGAGGAGCAGTTCTTCGCCGAGAACGACATGCCGCAGGCTGTGTATGTAGGGCACCCGCTGCTGGATGCGATAGCCAACCATCAGCTTAACACTACACGCCTAACGCTTGACACAGACAAGCCCGTCGTCGCCCTGCTCCCCGGCAGTCGGCGCCAAGAGCTCAAGAACAGCCTGCCGCAGATGGTGCGTCTGGCCAAGCATCACAGAGAATACCGGTTCGTGGTGGCTGGCATGAGCCTGCTCGGCGAAGACATTTACCGCCAATTTATCCCCGCCGGAAGCAACATAGACATCGTCTACGACCAGACCTACAGCCTGCTGTCACAAGCACATGCCG
>JAEEGH010004407.1_pt1 | contig 36181 bp, 27 predicted proteins | sample 9134181 | NCBI WGS metagenome assembly JAEEGH01 (sample SAMN16246544, study PRJNA631951) | gut metagenome | biome: gut microbiome; feature: rumen; material: DP-attached | host: Bos | place: Iran: Karaj | collected 2018-10
TGATCATTGCCCGCTGCAGTAGCGACAATGGTAACAGTACCCCTCGAAAGCGGGTGAACAGTACCATCCGTATCGACGGTGGCCACAGCCGGGTTGGAATCCTCGGAAAGGGCGTATGTGACCGAGGTCTGAGCTCCGCTCAGAGTAGGAACAGCCACGGTCCATTCGCTTGTGGCGAGATCATATTCTGCATTTGCGGCAGGGGTGAAAGCGAGTTCCTGAGGGGCACGGCTGGTATAGATCTGGACGGTCTTAATACTGCTTCCAGGAGCGGCGCCATTCTGGGTGTACCCCGTAGCCCAGCCACCATCGTAGTAGCAGTAGAAGGTCATGGTTTCAGAGCTCTCGTGCTTCAGATAGGTTCCGTCATAATCCCATACGGCATATTTCGGTTTTGCCGAAGGAATCGCATCACCAAGCGTAATCTCCTGAGAATCCCGCAGCAGATACTTGCTGTCGTTGGTAAGGGTGAAATGACCGGCAACAACACCGCCTTGTCCGTTGTCTCCTGTCATCTCCTGGTGGGCCGTGGCGGTCCAGACAATGGTCGGATCGGCCGCTTCAAGGGTGATGACACCCTCATTGTCCGTCACCGAAACAGCTGCGGTAGCGCCATCATTGTTCTTCAGCGCCATGCCCTCAGAGACAATCAGATAGTCGATACCATCCTCGAACATGGAAGCTTTGTACCAGGTGAGACCGCTGGGAGCGACTTCCTCGCGGGTCGCGGTCGAAAGGTCGAGGTTCATGCTCTTGAAGGCCTTTTCGGAGAAGGTGAGTTCCTTGCCGCCGTCGATGGTCTTCGTGTAGCGATAATGGTCTGTCACCACCTCGACGCCGGTGATCGTCGCCGATCCGGGGATCGCGACAAAATAGGCGTAGAAGGGGCCGTCGGCGGGAATGTCCATTCCGCCGTCATAGACCAGGGCGATGGCGCCGGGACCCTCTTCGCGGACGAAGTTCACCTTGCCGTTCTCGAAATCGATATCGGCATAGGAGGCGCTGCCGGTCAGACCGTTCTGGGCGTTGATCGTGACGGACTTGACCATTCCGTCATCTTCTGCGAAGTTGGAGATGGCCAGCCGGCCGAGCGCGGCGACGCGGTCAAAGTACAGGTCGACCACCGGCTCGTCAAAGAAGTGTACCGTGTCATAGGCCTTGCGGCTGTAACCGATCAGGAAGTCGGCGTCGGGATCCTTGAGGGTCTTGGCGTCCGGATGCTGCTCGGCGGGAACGACGAAGGTGAAGTTGTTCTTGTCCGGTTTCTGCGCGATGATGGCGGCATACTTGTAAGGAGAGACTCTGGTTGAGCTGCTGGCCTCCTTGGAGCCGCTGTCGCCCTCGGTGCCGGAGGGGGCGACAATGATGCTCATGTCCGTCGGAAAATCCGCTTCAAAATGAGCGGTCGCTTTGTCTTCGCTCGGCGTGATGGCGATCGTCTCGCCATAGGCGACAGCATCATTGGCATCTATCTCGAACAGATGGATGCTCTCCAACGCCGTCTTGTTCCAATCCGGTGTCACCGTCGTGCCGTCGATCGAGAGGCCGGTCCTGGTTTCCACATCGGAAGCGGCGAAATGGACCTTGTGCGTGGGATGCCGCATTTCACCTTCCTGAATCCGTTTGGAGCAGGATACGAAAGCGGACCCGACCAGGGCGGTAGCCAGCAAATAGGTAATATACTTTTTCATATCGATATATCAGTCAAAAGATTATAAATCACCGCCTTCTTCAATTTCGACCGGATCACCGGCGTGGTTGGGGGCTTTGTTGACCGTCAGTTGCGCGGTCACGGTCAATTCTTCCGCGGATCCTTCCGGGGTGTACTTGGCCGTGATGGTCACGGTACCTTCGGCGACGCCGGTGGCAGTGCCGTTGGCAACCGTGGCAACGCTTGCGTCGCTGGTGGTCCATGTGGCGTCGGTGACGGTCTGCGTGGCGGCTTCACCGTTCGTCGTGGTGGTGAGAGTCAGGTTGAACGCCTTCGTTCCGCCGACGAGTATTTCGGCGGATTCCGGGTCGATGGCCAGACTGTAGGTGATGACGTCGACAGTCACCTTCAAACTCGCGGAAGCGGAGAGTTCCTCGGAGCCCTCGGGGGTGAATTTGGCCGTGATGGTCGCAGTGCCTGCGCCGATTCCGGTCGCAGTGCCGTTGGCAACCGTGGCGACGGTTTCATCGCTGGAGGCCCAGGTGGCTCCGGTGACGGTCTCCGTGGCGGCGACTCCGTTCGTCGTGGTGGTGAGGGTCAGGGTGAACGCCTGCGTCTCACCGCTCTTGATTTCAGCGGATGTCGGGTCGATGGCCAGGCTGTAGGAAACGACGTTGGTCACCGTCAGGCTCGCGGAAGCGGAGAGTTCCTCATCGGAGCCCTCGGGGGTGAATTTGGCCGTGATGGTCGCGGTGCCGGCGCCGGTTCCGGTTGCGGTGCCGTTGGCGACCGTGGCAACGTTTTCATCGCTGGATGTCCAGGTGGCACCGGTGACGGTCTCCGTGGCGGCGACTCCGTTCGTCGTGGTGGTGAGGGTCAGGGTGAATGCCTGCGTCTCGCCGTACTTGATCTCAGCGGATTCCGGGTCGATGGCCAGGCTGTAGGTGATGACGGGGGCGTCTTCCTTCACGGTGACGACGCACGTGGCGGTCTTCCCACCGGTATTGGTCGTCACGGTGATGACGGCCGTTCCGGCAGAGACGGCGGTCACGACACCGTTCGAACTTACCGTAGCGACATTGTTATTGCTGCTGGACCATGTGACGGCCTGAGGTGCTGTTTCGGGAAGGACAGTCGCCACCAGCGTCGCTTCCTCTCCGGCATTAAGCTCAAGTTCATGCTTGTCGAGCTGGACTTGCTCCACGCTGACGGTAGAAGCTTTCAGTTTGACTGGACCGACTTTCATGATTTCCCTGCGAACGATCGTGGTTTCGTTGGGATTGGAAACCTGATACTCGTTTCCATTGACATCCGTCACGGTCAGGGTGTAGCCGCTGGCCAGGGTGACCGGCGGGAGGACAAACGTGAACGCAACAGCGTCCTGCTTGGTGCTACCTAGGGTAACCGGCTCCGGACATACCAATTTGACGGAAGACACATCATCGAGAAGCTCCGTAATCTCCGGAATACCATCGACCTCCGGAACGATGACCTTGGCCTTTCCGGCCAGCGTCTCGTCAAAGATGGCGGAAAAAGTAACGGAGGAAACAGTGATGCCTTCTCCATACAGAAGCACCTTCCGGAATCCACAAAGGTTTTTGAAATAGAAGCGAACTTGTCCGTGTTCGTTCGGCAGAGTTTTGGAGACCATTGTGTTCGCTTCGCGGCCATACATGTCGGGACGGTATGTCTGTTCGGCGGGAAGGACAATGGTCAGTTCCTCATCATTACTTATTTTCGTGGAGGATCGATAGGGGTAAACGGCCACAAAGTGGTCAAGAGGGTTCTCAGTACCAAAAGTAGGGCCGGAAACATATTCGAAACCGCCTGCAGTGTCTCCATCAATCCCATCAAATTGGTACTTGTTATTAAATGTGGTCTTCTCGAAAATCGAGATAAAATCCCCCTCATTCCACAGTGTCCGCATCTGGTCATCTGCATACATCCTGGTAGAAAAGTCTTCCAGGATTCCGAAATACCGGTTTTGCTCCGGAATATTGATGTCGGTGGGTTCCTGTACAGTACACGAAACCAACCCGGCCAGGAGAATTCCGGCCCAAATAAAGACATTTTTCATATCTTTGAATACTACACTTTAACATTATTCATCGTCCCCGCAATCCAGCTCGCATCCACCAGGATCAATGATGGACTCGTTTTGGCAAATGTTCTCGATGGCGAGTTCGATCTCCTCGGTTTCAGGACGCTCATACAGGTCCTTAGTGTACTCTTTTTTCATAATACGTCATGTTTTATATGTTAGACTTAATTGCTCTAAATGTCTTCAAGGACGAGGCTCTTGAATTCCTCGATATCGGCACGGTCTATACCGACTTGGTTGACGAGATAATTGGTAATCTTCTCCTGAAGGGTGGAACCTTCGAATACAGGAACGCCATTTTCTTCTTGCATGAAACCGGGTTGTGAAGAACCACCGCCGCCCCAGCTTCCAGAACTAGGAGAGCCTTCCATGCCTTGATAGAAGAGATAATTAGTAGCGTTTCTTGGTCTGTCGCCGCTTGTGACATTTTTTGCAAAACCGGTCAGTTCGAAGTCAATGGAGCAGTCTTTGGGGGAGATCCCAAGCATGCCTTCAATCAGAAGTCCCCAGTAGCCGGTGCGGTCCGAACCAATGCGGCAATGGAAATAGGATGCTTTGCCGGCTTTTGCGGCATCGAAGAAGGCCAACAAAGTAGCTTTCACCTTGCTCGTTGTCCGTAAATCACTGAGATTTGCGCCATAATTCGCCATGAGATAGTTGGCATCGGTAAGTTCAAACACTCGTTTGCCTTCGTTGCTTTGACGAAGATCGATGTCGTATCCGATGTTCAGATAATTCAACATGATAGCACGCTCATCCGCGGTCGTGCTGTCAAGGTTTGTTCCGCGGAAAATCCATCCGTATTTGATTCGCTTCTTTCCGTCGGCTGTAACCAATCCGCCGAGATCACGGAAGTTGTTCGCTCTGTCAAAAGCGCCCTCACTGTCGCTGAGCCTAATCATACGGCGGCGTCCTTCAGTAGTAAAGGAGCCCTGGAGGAGGAGGCCGGTTTGATCTTCAACGGTGCAGTAGTAGGTCTCGCCCGGAATGAGGTTGTAAACGACATCGGAAGTCTTGCTGGTTGTGGTGCTTTGGGTCCAGACCGTTTCTGCCAGATCAGGGTCGGAGAAAATGGTGATGGTTGTTGTTCCTGAGCTGGATTTTCCCCAATCAATAGTAACAGGCTTGGGAATGTCTTTGCGATTCGTATTGCTGGCGCCGTCCGTATAAGTGGAGACAATGCTTACTCCATTGGTATTACCGATTCTCTTATAGTTGTCGTCGGTATACTGAGTTTCAGCCGCATTCAAATATTTATAAACATCCTCATTCTCCAGATTGAAGACCCCGAGGTCGACGAAGCCACCTGATACTTGCTCCCTGATTCTGAGTGTGTAGGAGGCCTCGGCCGGCGCGTACTCGTCATTCCCTTCCGTTCTGGCTTTGATGGTTGTCGAACCGGTGCCTACAATCGTAATTCTGTCACCGGAAATTGTGGCAACGTTCGTGTTGGAAGAAGTGTAGGTGACGGGAGTGATATTACCAGAGACGGTCAGCGGGAAAGCGTAGCTGCCGTTAAGCTCATAACCATCTCCGATGGTCCAGACAACAGAAGCCTGTGCAAAACTGAGAGTCTGCTTGGTGAGCGGCTTGGTCAAGCTGTAGATGGAGACCGTGCCGGCGCTGGAGGAAGAGTTGGTCTGAGCCCAGCCGGAACTGTAATACAGATAATATGTCGAATTGGAACCCGAAGTGGACAGCCGATTGTTACTGTAATTCCACACATAATAGCTGGTGTTCGGGCTGTTGGAAATGCTCGGTTTGCCACCGCCGGAGCTGGACGCACGCTGGACATAATAGCCGTTATTGGCAAGCGTGAAGCCGTTCCCGCTTGCGGTGGCTGTCCACATCACCGACGCCGCGTCGGAAACAATCACCTCGTCGCCGGCGTCGGAAACGTCAGTGGCGGCGATCGAGCCGTTGTCGTTGGTCAGGGCCTTTCCGGCGGATACGATGAGATACTGCTCTCCTGCGGTGAATTCGGTCACGCGATAGAATGTCGTGCCCGCGCTGGTGGTGGAGACGATCAGATACTGGGCCGTAGCGGAATAATAGACGTCATCGGCTGCTGCTGTTGCCGTAATGGTCGCGGTTCCGGCCTTGTGGACCGTGACATTGCCTTCTGCATCAACCGAAGCAACGGATTCATTGCTGGAGCTGTAGGTAACGGAAGTCATTGCACCGGTTAGAGTCGGGGCATTTGCGAGGACTCCCGGTCCAGAGGCGTCAAAGTCATATTCTACTCTCTCCGCACTGAAGGCAGGGTACTGCTTTTCCTTGACGGTGCCACCAAGCCGGAAGAGGTGGAGGTTCGTCCCGGCCGCACTGTCCTGCTGGTAGTTAAAGCCGTTTGCAGAGGTGTAGGAGAGGAGATAGAAGTTGCCACCGGTGTTGATGGAGCATACGATCCGTACACCGTCCTCGGTCTGCATGAAGGTGTGATAATACTGATAAGTCGTCCCCTGGACATCCATTTCGTTGCTGTCCATAATGTGGAAGGCGTCTGTACCTTCGTACGTTCCACCGGCCGTGGCATAGAAAACATATTTGCCTTCAGAGTTTCGGACATTGTATGCATCGTGACCCGCATCGTTGGGGTGCTCCATGCCGGCATTCTCGAGTTCCACCGCAAAACGGGCGAGATCAATGCCATCCTGAGGAAGAACGACACCGTCCGCCACGACAACGGGGATGGCAAAATTCTGGCTCTTGTATTCGTCAAAGGCGGCGAAGGCCATGCTGTTCGCGCCATTTTCATACACCAGCAGGTAAACACCATCCTCGGGCTGTTCACCGACTTCCAGTTCAACCTCGCCTGCGGAGCCGGCATCCGGGTTCTGGGAAGAATCGTCGTCAAAACTCACTTTGATGGTCTTGATGAGACCGGAGGTGAAAGATGCCCCGCTGGCCAATTCGAACGTATGGTAGTACACGACGTTCGTTCCGGGAATGGAAGCATTCTCCGCAACGACCTTGATCTCAAAACTGCCACCGGCCGGGATATCGAAAGGAGCGACGGCCATATAGAACAGGGCGGAATCCGTGGCGGCAATTGCCTCGCCGTCCGTAACGACCAGTCTGACGGTTTTGCTGCCCGACTTCGCCGTGAGAACAGGATCGTCTGAGGTCAGGTCCACCTTAAAACTGCCGGCGATATAGGAAGGTCCCTTGAGTTCGATTTCCTTGACGACGATGGGATAATCCTCCGTGTTCGTCACTTTGAACTCCGCCGCGGAGAGGAGGTTTTTCATCGAGATGCTCAACTCGTCGGTTCGGGAGACCCCCTTTGTTTTACCGAACATCGGGAACTGCTCGCCGGAAAAATGCGACTTGTTGCCATTGCCGGTCTGCACCTGCCTGGATGGGAAATCGAGTTGGATTTCGTTGGCGGCGGTGTTCTTTTCCACATAGGGATAGACAGCGTACCAGTCGTTGGAGGAAGACAGTCTGTTCACGGATCCTTGGAACATGTTGCCACCGTAAAAACCAAACCAGGAAGACCAGAAAGTGTTGCCTCCTGTCGTGGTGTGGATTACGGAAATGGCGTCACCCTCTGACCAGAGCGTGCTGTTGCCATCGTTGCTTGTTCTCGTTCCGGGCTGGCTGACCGAAATGGTCATCAGTTCGGAGTTATCCTCCGCACCCCATGGATCGAACTCATTCGAACATGAGAAGAAAAGAGGCCCCGCCATAAGCAGCATGACTATAGCTCGCGGCGCCATACGAAATAAACGTGTGGTTTTCATTAGGCAAAAAAGGTTTTAGGTGTATGGGAGAGTATGGTAGGAATGCGATAATTTGACGTCAGCCGATTTCGTCGGGGTCCTTCCCCCAATCTTCGGTACTGAATCCTGACAGGACTGCATTCTCCGTGTTCATGGATATAACGCGGAGATCTGGGGCCTTATAAGGTTTTTTTTGCAAGGATGCCTGTGGAAGTGAGAATAACATATAAAATATCTTATAAGAAATAAAAATGTCCTAAAAGCTAAATAAAATGTTACATAATCGCAAAAATACATTATTCATTTAAAAATGCAAAAAAAAATATTTGATTCTAATGCTCTAATTGCTAATCAAATATGGAATAATACCATGTGACGCCCCTATCAGTCTGCTTTTATCCTATTCTTTCGTTCGTCAGAACATTGTAACAATTTGTCTGAGGCTATCGCTCTGGCGGCACTGGAAAGAAAACTTTTCGTGTATTAATGCGCTGATAATCATTTTGTTACGCCCTGGTCTTTGTCCGTTTTGGAACATAGACTAGCAGTTAAGTCGTTGATAGTGAGGCGGGTGATATAACGCAATTCGTCGTCGAAATATGTGGTAGGGGGTATGTTCCTGGAAAATAAAAACAGTGACCTAATCTGTGACCAGGTGTGTTTAACGATAATAATGGTCGCAGATTTCGACCCGGAATTGCGGGTCCATTGCAGTATTGGGTTGGATGGCTTTGGGCGAGGTCTGCCGTTGCCGGAAAGCTCTACAGCCCGAGCACAAGTCCCACGGTCACGAAGCTCAGATCCACGCCGCCTGCGGGAAGGATAGGTGCGTTCTGGGGGCGGTACTTGAAGTAGATGCCGAAATCGTTGTAGGTGAGGAAGGCCAGGAAATCATAGGTGAAGGGAGTGACCTTCGCTTTGGTTTCGGATACCTCGACACGGCGGTTATCCTGACGGAAATAGTAATACGTTTCGCCGGAGACATTGTAGCAGGCTTCGGCGCCGGCGCCGACCTGGAACTTGCCGAAGATTCCTTTGAAAATCAATGGTGCTGTGAAGCTGAAGACGTTGATTCCGCCGCGGGCTTTGGTCTGGTTGCCGATGTCATCGAGCTTGACCGAAGGGAAATCGACCGCTTTGACGAAATGGTCTTTCGACTGGATGAAGGCGGATTCCCGGGAGCCGAAATTGTTGACCGTAAAGTCCACGCCCAGTTCGATACCCAGGTTCTGCGACGGATATAGACTGATATCCACAATGTTCATCAGGAATTCGGAGGAGAACGCAGGCTTGAAGTCGTTCGAATTCACGATATCGTAGCCGAATCCGATGTGCGAGAGCATGTCGAATTCCACTTTACCGTTCGGGGAGGTGTAAAGGGGTTCGAGCGATTCGTCCTGTGCGAACGCGGGGAGGAAGAAAAGGGCCGCGAGGGCCGTCACAATCATTCTTTTCATGTCTAAATTCGTTTAATCAGTCGCAAATGTACGCATTTTTACCCAACAGTCGCCGAAATTCACTATCTTCGTGAACATGAAAAAGAAAACAGTCCTTCGCGTCGTGCTGGCGGTGCTGGCGGCGGCGATTCTCGGCGGATGCCTTTACCTGAACAGCCTGATGCCTATCATTACGGGCTATGCGGCCAAGAACCTGGCTTCGGATGTCTTCGTTTCCGGGCGGGATCCTGCCGATGTGGAGGCGCTGGACCTGAATTTCTCCTTCATAAAGTTCGTCCGCAACAAGGTCGATTTCGATAACCGCACGGTGACGAGCCGCTTTTTGTGGAGCAAGTCCGTCGCCGTCTGTCGCGACGGATATGGCGTCACGCTGCTTCGCGGCAGGAAGATGGATGAATTACTGGCGGAGAAATATCCGCTGGCGCCGGAAGGACCTGCCGATGACTATCTGGTTCCCGGTGATTCAGCTCTCTGCGTCCGGCTGGAGCCCATCGCCAAGGCCCTGGTCGATGACCACGCCTACAATGGCACTCCCTTCGCTTTTGTCGTCCTGCACGAGGGTAAGGTGGTGGCCGAGCGCTATCGCGAGGGGATTACGGCCGATACCAAGCTTTTGAGCTGGAGTATGGCCAAGAGTTTTACCAACGCCCTCGCCGGCATCATGTACGGAGACGGCCTGGTGGACGTTTTCGCGCCGACGGGCATCCCTGAATGGCAGGGCGACGCCCGCGCGGCCATCACGTTCAACGACTTGATGCAGATGCAGAGCGGTCTCCGGTGGAACGAGGACTACGGCAACCGGTCCGACGTGAACCTGATGCTGCACCGGGAAACGGACATGGGCCTGTATGCCATTGAAAAACCCCTCGAGCACCAGCCCGGAACTTTCTGGTATTACTCCAGCGGCAGCACGAATGCCGTCATGCGCTGCCTTCGCGGAAAATTCGCATCGGACACGGCGTTCCTCACCTATCTCCGCGAGCGTCTCTTTGCCCCTCTGGGCATCCGGAATGCCGTTTTCGAGCCGGATATGAGCGGTACCCCGGTGGGATCGTCCTACCTGTACATCACCGCCCGCGACTTCGCCCGTTTCGGTCAGATGTATCTGGACGATGGACTTGTCAACGGCGAGCGCATCCTTCCCGAGGGATGGGTGGAATACTCTGCCACGCCTGCTTCCGCCAGTCAGGATTGCTACGGCTCTTTCTTCTGGCTCAACCGCAACAAATACTGGCCCGATGCCCCGGCCGACATGTTCTACTGCCAAGGCCATGACGGTCAGATGGTTTTCATCATTCCTTCGAAGGACCTCGTCGTGGTGGAACTCGGTTATTCACCCAAACCCGACCGGGTGGTGGATTTCAATGGGTTGCTGAGGGATATTATCGCGGCTTTGTAGGGAACAGCCCCATACACCACCCAAAGGCCCGGGCGAGCCGTCCATCGTTGTCCGTGAAATGGTTGCCCGTTTCCCAGACGAGCGCGCACTGCTTCGGCCCGGAAATCTCCGTCGGCGCTTCCGCCAGCAGGCGGTAGGTTTCCCGTACGCAGTCGCCGACTCGGGCGATTGCCTGGTTCTTCACGTGCTCTTCCCGGTCGCCGAGGCTCAGATAAATGCCGGATGCGAGCGGGGGATGCTTCTTTATGAACGGCAGCCAGTCGCGGATCCAGAGGGATGGGGATGCGGCGGCAACGGCACGGAAGCGGTCCGTCCGGGTCGATGCCCAGAGTGCGAAAAGGCCGCCCAGGGAATAGCCGCCGATGATGACGGGAAGCCCGGCCCCATCGCCGGAATGCCCGTATTGTTCCTCCAGGAAGGGAAGAAGGGACCGCATGACGAAATCCAGCGTCGCCGGCGCCCGCAGGCCGGCCTCGGACTCCCGGGAGATGTTCCGGTCAGGCCAGGGCATCAGGTCCAGGGTCCAGTCCTTGACTTCGAAGGCCGCCAGCACGAACGGAGTATCCGTGGCGGCGGCGATTTTCTCCACCTCGGATTCCAGCGTCGGAATCTCGTGCCGGGCCGTAGGCTGGAGGAGGATAAAAGACGGGCTGCCGGATGTGAAGATCCGGCAGCAGACGTCATCTAAGATTATTTCTTTCAAGGGATTACCGGTTCTCCGCGGCCTCGACGGCCTTGAAGTAGCGGTAGCTGTTCACCTTCACTTCGCCGATGGACGCCTCGTCGCAGACGATGGTGCCGGCGGGATGGTTCTGCAGGCCGCTGAGGGTGCAGTAGTGGGACATCGGCCCCTCGATGGCGTCCTTCAGGGCGCGTGCCTTCTTGGAACCGAAGGCAAGGATGACGACCTCCTTGGAGGACAGGACGGTGGCGACGCCCACGGTAAGTGCCTGGGCGGGAACGGCCTCCGGATCGCCGTCGAAGAAACGGGCGTTGACCTCACGGGTATCCTGGGTGAGCGTCACGACGCGGGTGCGGGAACTGAGGGAGGAAAAAGGCTCGTTGAAGGCGATGTGTCCGTCTTCGCCCACGCCGCCGAGGAACAGGTCGAAACCGCCGGCGTCGACGATGGCCTGCTCATAGGCCGCACACTCGGCCTCCGGATCGGGGGCGTTTCCGTCAAGGATGTGGATGTTCTCCGCCGGCTCGTCGATCTGGTCGAACAGGTAGCGGTGCATAAAGGAGTGGTAGCTCTCCGGATGGTCCACGGGAAGACCCACGTATTCGTCCATGTTGAAGGAGATCACGTTCTTGAAGGAGACCTCTCCGGCCTTGACCATGCGGATGAGTTCGGCGTAGGTGTCGATCGGGGTGGAGCCGGTGCAGAGGCCCAGCACGAAAGGTTTTTCGGAGACTTTGGCCTTCTCGTTGATCTTGGATGCGATGTAGTGGGCGGCCCAGAGGGAGCCCTGCTTCGCATTGTCACGGATGATGACTTTCATGATGTCAAGTAAGTTAAATATACGCTAAAAACTAACAGAGTTTCAGGAATACTTCGATGGCCTGGTATTCCGCCATGCCCAGCTGGTCGTAGAGCCTGGCGGTGTTCTGGGTACGCTCCTCGGCCCGCTGCCAGAACTCGCGCGGATCCTCGCCCGGGAAGGGGACGATGTCCTTCTGGGACAGGTGGCGGAAAATGGCGTGGCGTTTCTTGACGACCTCGTCCGGGCTCAGCGGAACGGCCATGTCCACGCGGCCGAGCTCCCACTCCATCCAGGCACCGCGATAGAGCCAGATGTGGGTGTCGGAGAGCCACTCGTTGCCTTCGGCCTTGAGTTGCTCCACGGCGTCAAGGGCCGCTTCGGTGCACACGCGGTGCGTGCCGTGCGGGTCCGCCAGGTCGCCCGCCATGAAGATCATGTGGGGCTTGAGCCGGCTGATGAGATCCTTGATGATGTCCACGTCGGCCTGGGTCCGCGGATTCTTCTTGATGCCGCCGGATTCGTAGAACGGCAGGTTCAGGAAGTGGGCGTTGGTGTTGTCGTTGAGGCCGAACGAACGGACGGCGCCACGGGCTTCGCTGCGGCGGATGGCGCCTTTCATCTCCAGCAGCGCCCGGGGTTCGGGCTCGCCGGGACGCTTGCTTTCGATCAGGGCCTTGGCTTCTTCGAACTTGTCGGCGAAGCCGAGCTGGAACGCGGCGTCCATGTGCTGGAGCACGACATCGTCGTGGACCGCCACGTTGCCGGATGTTTCATAAGCGACATGCACGTCGTGGCCCTGGGTGGCCAGGCGGATGAAGGTGCCGCCCATGGAGATGACATCGTCATCCGGGTGCGGGGAGAAGATCAGGACGGTCTTCGGGAACGGGGCGGCCGACACCGGCCGCGTGCCGTCTTCGGCCTCGGCTCCCGGCTTTCCGCCGGGCCAGCCGGTTATCGTGTGCTGGAGGTCGTTGAAAACGTTGATGTTGATCTTGTCGTAAGGACCGTATTTCTCCAGCAGTTCCCCGAGGGAATTCTCCAGATAGTCCTTTTCCGTGAGCTTCAGGATCGGCTTTCCGACGGTTTGGCACAGCCAGACGACTGCCTTGCGGACGAACTTGGGCGTCCAGTCGCAGGGACCCACGAGCCAGGGGGCGACCACGCGGGTGAGGAGGCTCGCGGCGGTCTCGTCCACGAAGAAGTGGATGTGGTCATGGCGCTGCAGCAGGGAGGCCGGGCAGGCGGAAGTCATTTCGCCTTCGGCGATGGCCTTGACCGCCCGGGCCTTGTCTTCACCCCAGGCCATCAGGACGATGCGGCCGGCGGTGAGCATCGTTCCGATGCCCATCGTGATAGCGCTCTGCGGCGTGGCCGTGATGTCGTGGTTGAAGTTCTTCGCCTGGCGCTTGCGGGATTTGTAGGAGAGGCGGACGGTGCGGGTGCGCGTCTTTTCGTTGCTGCCGGCTTCGTTGAAGCCCACCTGTCCGTCTTCGCCGATGCCGATCACCAGCAGGTCCAGGTTCCGGGCGACCTTTTCGAATTCGGCACAATAGGTGGAAACGAGATCCTGCGGGACGGTCCCGTCGGGAATATGGACATTTTCCTTCAGGATGTCCACCTTGTCCAGCAGCGTCTCATGGAGACGGTGGTTGCGGCTCTGGAGTTCATCCTTGGAGGTCGGATAGTATTCGTCGATGGAAACGACCTCGACGTTCCGGAAAGAGACCTGCCCGGCGCGGTAGCGGCGGGCCAGTTCGTTGTAGAGGGAAGTCGGCGTCGCGCCGGTGGTCAGGCCCAGGCGGAACAGGCGCCCCTCCGGGGTGCTCTTGATGGCGTCGACAATGAGGTCGGCGACGGCATAGGAAGCGGGCCGGGACTCCGGATAGATCTCGGTCCAGATTTTTTCATAGTTGTGAAGGATGCCTTTGGGGAGATTCTTTTCGATCAGGCCTCCTTCATAGGGGAGCGTGAAATGTTTGCTCATAATTGATTATCGCTGAGATTGAATGTGTTTCCCTGCCGGATGTCGCCCGTCTGCAGGCCCTTCTTGAGCCATTTCATGCGCTGGGCGGCGGTGCCGTGCGTGAAGGATTCCTCGACGGCGTAACCCTGGGATTTCTTCTGGAGGTAGTCGTCGCCGATCTTGGAGGCGCAGTTGATGGCCTCCATCAGGTCGCCGTCTTCCAGGGAACCGAACATCTGGCTCTCATAATGGCCCCAGACGCCGGCGTAGAAGTCCGCCTGGAGTTCGATGCGGACGCTTACGCGGTTGGCGTCGGCCTTGTTCATCCGCGCCATCTGCTGATGGGCCTGGCCCAGGGTGCCGAGCAGGTTCTGCACATGGTGGCCCACTTCATGGGCGATGACATAGGCGTAGGCGAAGTCGCCGTCGGCCCCGAGCTGCTGCCGCATGGTGGCGAAGAAACTCAAGTCAATATACAGCTTCTCGTCGCCCGAGCAGTAGAACGGGCCCATGGCGGCCTGGCCGGTACCGCAGGCGGTCGCTGTGGCACCGGAATACAAAACGAGGGTCGGAGCCCGGTAGGTGCCAATGCCGGCCTGCTTGAAATAGGCGCTCCAGACATCCTCCGTAGAGGCGAGGATCTGGCGGGAGAACTTGGCCAGGGCCTCGTTCTCGGGTGTCGGTTCATAGGAGGACTGTTCGGTCATGGAGCCGATGCCTCCGGAGTTCTGGACATTCTGGATCACATCGCCGATGTTCCCGCCCATCAGGAGGGTGATGATGGCGACGAGGGCGATACCGCCCAGTCCCAGTCCGGCGACAGCGCCGCCGCTCATTCCTCTGCGGTCTTCCACATTGGAGCTTTCACGTCTTCCGTCGAGTCTCATATCAGTATCGTTTTAAGATTTGTTGGATTCTGTCCAGTTTTCCGTCCACGGGGGCGGGTTCGATGCCCAGCAGTTTGCACAGCATCGGATAAAGGTCGATGTTCTTGAAAGCGGCGATGCGGCCTTCCTCGTAAGGGATTGCCCGATATCCTTTCTTGAAATCGGGGCCGACGGCGCGGAAGGCGACAAGCATGTCGGTTTCCTGCGGCGCGAAACCGTGGGTCCCCTGGTTCCGGGACGGGGCGAAATTGAACTGCCAGCCCAGGTCGGGACTGACGATGATGTCTCCGGTACGGTCGGAGTTCCCGTAGTTCAGGGAGTCCGGCATTTCGCCGTGGCGGTACACGTTCAGATGGGGGATCTGCGACAAGGCGTTGTACACCGTGTCAACGTAACCCTCCTTACAGTAAATGCTGGTGGGGATGGCGCCGGCGATGTCCTCGACCCAGCTGTCATCCAGGGCTTCCGCCCAGGAAATGAAGCGGTCCGGGCTGATTTCCGTCATGCCGTGGTCGCCCGCCAGGATGAAGTTGATCTTCTTCGCGTGGGGGAGTTTCATCAGGCGGAGGTAGAACGCGTGCATCAGGCTGTCCATCCGGTGGGTCATTTCCGCCGTCTCGTCCGCTATCGGGCCGAAGACATGGCCGGTGTGGTCCGGTTCGTCGAAATAGACCATCAGGAGGCGCGGGCGCTCCTTTTTCGGGAGGCTCATCAGCCGGACGGCCTCGTCGACGCGTTCATCGAACTCCCAGTGGGGCTGTTCGTTCCAGTTGCGCCAATAGGTGGGGTGCATGCCCTGGATGGCGACGTCGCCGCCCAGCCAGTAGATGTTTCCGGTGATCAGACCCTGTTTCTGCGCCGTGATCCAGATGGGCTCCTTCAGGTAATACTTCGGGTTGAAGCGCTTGGTGGAGTCGTTCATCGCATAGTGCGAACCGTCGTCCGGATCCCGGAAACTGTTGTGCACGATGCCGTTGTGGTCCGGAACGCATCCCGTCGCCATCGTATAGTGGTTCGGGAAGGTGGAGGCGGGGAAGGAGGGTTCCATCGCCGCTTTCACGCCTACGGTCGCGAGACTGTCGAAAAACGGCATGTCATACAGTTCCGGATAGTCCCAGCGGTTGCCGTCCAGGGAAACGATGACCGTATAGTTGTCGTACCGGTGGCAGGCCGTTACGGCAAGAAGAAGCAGGGTGACGATGGCGGAATACCTGTTCATTTCAATCTTTTCAATCTACAAATATAATATTTTGCGCCGTAAATCCATCGGTTTGCGCGCAAAACGCGCGGGCACGCGAAGAGTCATCGGCCCATCCAGAATCCGCGCTGCTCGATCTTGACATCCGGGTCGATGGTCCGGGCGACGGTCTCGGCAATGGTGCGGGCTCCCCGCTGGTTGGGATGGATGCCGTCTTCCACGAACTGGTCGTGCTTTCCGTCAAAGGCGGCGTGCAGGTCGATGAGTCCGGCCAGCTTTTCCGTCTTCACGGCCTTTTCCAGGATGGGGCCGATCTCCTGGGTCAGGACCTCCTCGGAGATGGTCCAGGTGTCCTTGACGGCGGGAACGGGCTTGCAGAGGTAGATCTTCGGCCGGGAGGGGAGCGCCTTCAGGGCGTCCAGCATTTGCTTGAGGTCGCGGGCGAAATCTTTCTTGTGGGCCCAGTTGTCGGTCTTGGAGTCGTTGGTTCCCAGCATGATGACGGCGATGTCCGGGTTGAAGGCCTGCGCATCCTGCCAGACCTGCTCGTTCATGTACGGCAGGTTGCCCGAGTTCATCATCGTCCGGGCGCTGAGGCCGAAATTCATCACATCGTATCCCTTGCCGAGCATTTTCTGCATCTGGGCGGGATAACTGTTGACGTCCCGGAGGTCGATGCCGTCTCCGTCGGTGATGCTGTCGCCGATGCAAGCTACGCGGATGGCATCGGGGGCCGGAGAGGGCAGGTTGTCCAGCCAGGCGGTAAGGTCGGAAAGCATCTGCTCCCGGTAGGCGAAGAAAGGCATATAGCCGAAGCCGTGGCCGCCGGAAGGATAGATATGCAGCGAGCAGCTGTTGCCCGCCTCGCGCATCGCCGTATAGTAAGCGATGGCGTTGGGAACGGGCGGGACGAGGGCGTCGTCATTGGCCAGCAGAATGATGGCGGGCGGAGTCATGTGCTTTTTCACCTGCAACTCGTTGCTGTACAGCCGTACAAGGTCCGGATTCTTCTGTTCCTCGCCCAGGAGACCGTCCAGGGAGCCCTGGTGCGTGCCCGGGCCCATCGTAATGACCGGATAGACCAGGATCTGGAAGTTCGGACGGAGTTCGAACGGGGTGTGCGTGGCGATGGTCGATGCCAGGTGCCCGCCGGCGGAAGACCCCATGATGCCGATGTCGCGCGGGTTGAGATGCCAGACGGCGGCGCTGTCGCGCATCGTCCGCATGGCCTGTTCCGCGTCGGAGATGGGCAGGGTGCGGTCCCCGTGGGGAATCCGATAGTTAACCAGGGCGAAAGCGATGCCTTTCGCGTTGAAATACTCGTGCCAGGCGGCACCTTCGTGCGTGTTGGACAGGACGGCATAACCGCCGCCCGGGCAGCAGACGACCGCCCGGCCGGTGGGATTCTCCGGCAGCCAGACGACAAGCTGGGCCGCTCCGTCGGGGGTCAGGGGAAGGGTGAACTCGCGGGCGGTCTGGGCGCCGGCGTACAAGCAAGCGGCCGCCAGCAGGAGGGTAAAGGCAATCTTTTTCATAACCGGACCTTGAATGGTACGAAATCTACATTTATGTTCACACAAATGTATGAAGAAATCCGCAAGAATTCATTATTTTTGTGACAATACATAACACTGAAACACCCCGAAACCCATGCAACCTCTTTCCCGACGCAACTTCCTGAAGACGGCCGGTCTCGGCACCGCCGGCGCCATCCTCGGCGTCCACAGTCTCTCCGCGATGGACCTTCGCGGGCCCCAGGCCCCCAAGAAGGGCGCCAAGGTGCGCCTCGCCGCGATCGGCATCGCGAACCGCGGCGCCCAGATCATCGAAGAGTTCGAACGCACCGGCCTCTGCGAGTTCGTCGCCCTGTGCGACGTGGATCCGGAGAGCTCCGAAAGCCGCAAGACCATCGCCAAGTACCCCAAGGCGAAAGTGTTCAAGGACTTCCGGAAGCTTTTCGACGAGTATGCCGATCACTTCGACGCCGTTTGCGTCGCCATCCCGGACTTCGCGCATTTCCCCGTTTCTATGCTCGCCCTACACTGCGGCAAGCACGTTTATGTGGAGAAACCCATGGCGCGGACCTTCCTGGAGTGCGAACTGCTCATGGCGGCCGCCCGGAAGCATCCCGAACTGGCCACCCAGGTGGGCAATCAGGGCCACTCCGAGGCGAATTACTTCCAGTTCAAGGCCTGGAAGGAGGCCGGTATCATCAAGGACGTCTATTCCATCGTCGCGCACCACAACGACTGGCGTCGCTGGCATCCTTATGACGTGAATATCAAGAAGTTCCCGGATGCGGAGCCCCTGCCTCCGGGGATGGACTGGGATACCTGGCTCACCACCGCGCAGTGGCACGACTACAACGGCAAGTACCATCCCGGCAACTGGCGGGGCTGGTTCGACTTCGGCATGGGCGCCATCGGCGACTGGGCCGCGCATATCATCGACACGTGTCACCAGTTCCTGGAGTTGGGTCTGCCGTACGAAGTGGAGCCGCTCAAGCTGACGGGCGCCAACGACTTTTTCTTCCCGCAGGAGACCACCCTCCGTTTCAAGTTCGGCCCCCGCGGGTCGATGCCGCCGGTGGAACTGATGTGGTACGACGGCCAGAAGAACTTCCCGCCGCTCCCGGCCGGGTATGGACCTACCACGAACAACGCAGCCGACGTCCCCGCCACCAACATGGACGGTACCTTCACTCCGTCGGCCCTGAGCCCGGGCAAGATCATCTATTCCAAGGAACTCACTTTCAAGGGCGGCAGCCACGGCTCCACCCTGGAGATTATCCCGAAGGAGAAGGCGGCCGAAATGGCTTCCCGCCTGCCGGAAGTGCCGGAAAGCCCCTCCAACCACTTCGCGAATTTCCTCCTTGCCTGCCAGGGCTTGGAGAAGACGCGCTCCCCGTTCGAACTCTTCGGCCCGATGTGCCAGACCTTCGCCCTCGGCGTCATCGCCATCCGTACCGGCCGGAAACTAACCTTCGACGTGGGCAGCAAGACCATCGTGAACGATCCCTTCGCGAACGCCCTTCTTACGGGCATGCCGCCGCGCAAGGGTTGGGAAGAGTATTATAACATGTAGGATATGAAAAAGTTTGCACTGATACTGGGGCTTGCCCTTGCGGCGTCCCTGACCGCTTCCGCACAGGAGTGGGAGCTTTTGTTCAACGGAAAGAACCTCAAGGGCTGGAAGCAGATGACCGGCACGGCGAAATACGCCGCGAAGGACGGCATGATCGTGGGTACATCGACGGACAGCAAGGTCAATTCCTTCCTGGCGACCACGAAGGAATACGGTGACTTCATCCTGGAGTTCGACTTCATGACCGAAGGCATCAACTCGGGTGTGCAACTGCGCAGCCATAAGGACAATGCCCGCGGCCTGGTGTACGGTTACCAGTTCGAGATCGACCCGGCCCCGCGTGCCTGGACCGGCGGCATCTATGACGAGGCCCGCCGCCTGTGGCTGTACCGGATGACGGAGAACGAGCCGGCCCGGAAGGCCTACAAGGACGGCTGGAACCATGCCCGCGTCGAATGCATCGGCCCGCATATCCGTACCTGGGTGAACGGCATCCCCTGCACGAACCTGATCGATGACGTGGACCCCACGGGCTTCATCGCCCTGCAGGTGCATGTCGTCGGCCCCGACCAGATGGGCTCCCGCGTCTGCTGGAAGGATATCCGCATCATCACGAAGGATGTGGAGAAGTATGCGACGCCTACGGATGCCCCTTGCGTCAACTGCATTGCCAATACCCTCACCCCGGAAGAAGTCGCCGACGGCTGGAAGCTCCTGTTCGACGGCAAGACCGCCAACGGCTGGCAGAGTGCGCGTCCCCGGATGAACGGCGCCTTCCCGCATGAGGGCTGGAGTGTCGAGAACGGCACGCTGTACGTCCATGCCGGCGACGGCGGCGAGAGTGTGAACGGCGGTGACATCATCACCACCCGCAAGTACCGCAACTTCATCTTGAAGGTTGATTTCAAGATTACCGAGGGTGCGAACAGCGGCATCAAGTACTTCGTGGATCCGTTCATGAACGGCGGTCCGGGGTCGGCCATCGGCTGCGAGTTCCAGGTCCTGGACGACCAGCGGCACCCGGATGCGAAGCTGGGCGTGAACGGAAACCGCACCATGGGCTCGCTGTACGACCTGATTCCCGCCCCGAAGGGGGAGTGGGAGACGTACACCATCGATGGTTGGCAGCGTGCGATGATCGTCGTTGACGGGAACCATGTGGAGCACTGGCTCAATGGGCACAAGCTTCTGGAGTACGAGCGAAACAACCAGATGTGGAACGCCCTCGTGGCCTACAGCAAGTATAAGAACTGGCCCAACTTCGGCAATGCCGATGAAGGCTACATCCTCCTGCAGGACCACGGTTTCCTCGTGTACTACCGGAACATCAAGATCAAGGAGTTATGAAAGACACCCTGATCACGGCCGGACGAAAGAAGACGGAACTGCTCACTTTCCTGGCTTGTCTGGGGCTGGCGGTCCTGGTGAACATCGGCTGTATCATCTATTTCCATACGCCGTTCTATGAAGTGTTCACCCAGATCGGCTATACGCTGGTCATCGCGCTGGGGTTTTACTTGATCTGGACGGCCATCCGATTGATCATCTGGCTGTTCCGCCGGAAGAAGTAAGTCCCGTCCCGGAACGATGGAGTTCGTTTACAGCACCAAGAACCCGTCCGTCCCCACGGCCTATTCCCGGCTGGACGCGATGCATACCCGGTGCGAGATTCTTCTTCCTTTCCTGGAGGAGGCATCGGCCCGGGACCTGGTCGATTCCGTTTGGAATCTGGTGCAGGAGGCGGACCGTCGGTACAACAGGTTCCTGCCCGGCAGCGCACTGTCGGAGGTGAACCGGAAGGCGGCATCGCAGGCAGTCGAGGTGGACGAAGAGTTGTTTTTCATCTTGCAGTTATGCGAGACCTTCCGGAAAGCGACGGGCGGTTTTTTCGACGTTTCGGCCGGATCGCGGGTTCCGGACAGGGAAGTGCTGTTGGATCCGGCGGACCATACCGTCCGGTTTTCCCGTCCGGGCATGCGACTGGACCTGGGCGGTTTCGTGAAGGGATTCGTGCTGGAGAAAGCGGTCCGGACAGTCGCCGATGCGGCGGAAAGCGCTTTGCTGTCTTTCGGTGGCAGTTCCGTCGCGGCCGTCGGAAAACACCCTTTGGGTGCGCCCTGGCCGGTTTCGGTGGCGCATAGTTATTACGCGGACCGGACGGCCCATACCTTCCCGTTGAAAGATGAGGCCCTGTCCGTATCCGGGAAGGACCCCCATGGAAGGGGACATATCATTGACCCGGTAACGGGCAATATGCTGGAGAAGGAAGGCCTGGTCGCCGTGACGGGCCCTTCCGCGATGGTGACGGAGGTCCTGTCGACGGCCCTTTGGGTCGCTCCGGCCGAACGTCGCGGCGAAATGCTGGCCGCCTTTGCCGGTTACCGGGCCTGGGAAATCCTGTGCCGGACCGACGGGCAGGCCTTGACCATGAGCCTATGAGTGAAAAAATGACACGGAAGGACTTCCTGTCCAGCCTCGCCCTTGGCGGAGCCGGACTGGCCCTGTTCCCCTGGCTGGCTTCCTGCACGCCCGAACGGCAGAAGGAGACGGCGGGAGAGAAAGCCCGTTTGGGCATTATCGGCACCGGATCCCGGGGCCAGTTCCATTTGGTGAACCTGCTTCAGGATGCATCGGCACAGATTGTCGCTTTATGCGATGACTATGCGCCGCATCTGGAAGCCGCGGCGGCCCTGTGTCCGTCGGCCAAGCGTTATACGGACTACCATGCGCTGCTGGAAGACAAGGAAGTGGACGGCGTCATCATCTGCACACCGTTGTCGATGCATGCCCGGATGACCATCGATGCCTTGGCTGCCGGGAAGCATACTTTCTGCGAGAAAGCCATGGCCCATACGCCCGAGCAGTTGAGCGCCATGTATCGTGCGTGGAAGGAAGGGAGCCGTGTCCTCATGGTCGGCCAGCAGCGTTTGTACGATCCCAAGTACGTGCAGGCGATGGAACTGGTGCACAACGGCGCCATCGGCCAGGTCGTTGGTATCCGCAACTATTGGTACCGCAACAATGACTGGCGGCGGGAAGTGCCCTCGCCGGAGTTCGAACGTCGCATCAACTGGCGTCTTTACGATGAATACTCCCGCGGATTGATGACCGAACTGGCCTGCCACCAGCTGCAGAACGGATCCTGGGCGATGGGCGGCATCCAGCCATCCTTCGTCACGGGAACCGGCAGCATCCAGTTCTGGAAAGACGGTCGCGAAGTCTTCGACAATGTCGCGGCCATCTATCAGTATCCGAACGGGGTGCACATGACCTTCGAGTCCATCATCTCCAACAAGCATTTCGGGATGGGCGAACAAATCCTCGGCAGCGAGGGAACCATCGACCTGGTCCGCGGCGTCATGTACAGCGAAATGCCCCGTCCGCGTTCCGGTATCCGCCAATTGCTGGACCAGATCGAACAGGGCATCCTCTCCAACGCCGCTTTCGCCGGCACCTCCTGGGCGACGGAAGAAGCTTCCAAGGACGCCGGTATCCGCTTTGCGGAGAATGTCACGGTCAACGACGGGGCCAGTTCCGTCGGTGCCTCCGGCGACGGCTCCGTGGAACTCATCCACGCCTTCTGCCTCGCCGTCATCACCGGCACCCAACCCGCCGGCATCGTGGAAGAAGCCTACTGGTCCACCCTCCTCGCCCTCCTCGGCGACCGCGCCACCCGCCTCGCCACCCGTGTGGACATCCCCGGCGAGATTGTGTGGTAGACAGGGTGCGGGTGTCCTGTCTTTTTGGCGCAGGTGTGGAAATAGTGGTATGACCTGCGCCACAAAAGTGCATATAACCCCGTTTTGTGGAGCAGGTGCCCAACGGAAAACCTTACCTGCGCCAGAAATTGCTTGGGTTTATCCATCGGTCTTGTCTGTGGCGGGACGAGTTTTGCCAACCATGCGAGAGACGGTATCAGGGTCGACACCGAAGCATCGGGCCAATTGTGCGATAGAAGTGCGGAAAGTGCGATAAACGTATGGGATGAGGCGTGCTTTCTTTTCTCTCGGAAGGTTCAAGATGCCGCACTTGAACCAGGCATTCGAAAGGCTGTCAATGGTTTTGAGCATTTCGGTGTCATTCTGCCGTTGTCTGGGGTTGTCGATCAGTTTCTGCTGCATCTCGGCCATGTTGACCGTGCCGATGGTTTTGAGGAAGAAGGCCTGATCGTTTCCGAAGGCCGATTCCAGGTATCCGTGGTCGCAGGCCGAAGCGGGTTCCAACTCTCCCGCGGAATTGACGAGCCAGGGAACGCCGTCCATGGAATCGTGGGTATGAAAGCAGGCTTCTTTTTCCCTTCTCGTCATGGTCCATGCTTTCCGAATGCCATTGGGCGCCTTCCCTTGACAGAACATGCCCCGGTAGCCAGACCATCGGTAGTCTTCCACTCTGGATAAGGCGTCCAGCGCATTCTTGGGAACATAAGCCAATGTATTCCTGAGATACCAGTCGGAATCCAGATAGAGAGCAGCGGCAGAAGTGTGTCGTAGGATCTTCCGTTGCCGATATTTACGGCTGAAGTATTGGGAATACATTCGGAGCCATTCTTCCTTGAAGGCGTCTGCGTCCGCTTGACTGGAGGCAAGGATGGTTGCATGGCCGTGGTTTGACATGGCGATGTATATGACCACGATGACGTTCTTTCTCCGGGCGCAGATAAAAATGTATTTGACCATCACGTCATAATCATCATCGTCCCGGCAGAGAACAAGTTGAGCCATGCCTTCTAAGCTGATGTGATAAGGGAATACTTTCCGGACGCTGCCGTCGGGCAGGGTCCGGAAACAGATTCTTTCGAAACCCATGGTCAATTGCTCATTTTTCCAAATGGCTGTCGGGTCGGGAAGGCCATCATGTCCGGGTCGCCTGCCCAGGCTCCGCCGACCAAAGGCCGGGTCACTTCCCGGTCGTCGAATCCATAGGCCTTCTTGATGTCTGCCGCAAACTTTTCAAGTTGCGGAATAGTGTGGAACATCATCAGGCTCCAGAACTCTTCTGCGCGCTCATAGGGTTGGGCGCACCCCAGAATTTCCGCCATGGCGACCAATCGAATCGCCTGGCTGACCCTTTGTTCCTTGTTCTGCCACATGAATTCAGTCAAGTCGTGCACCAGATTCATGAGCATCCGGTCACACTCCTTGATGTGGGCAGCCTGCATAAAGCGGTCCTCCGCGGTAAATACTTCCTCAGAAACAAACGCTTCTTCCGTGGAGAAATGGAACTTCCCATCCTCGTCCACCAGCACTTCCAAAAACTTTTTCATGACTTGTTTTGATTACAGGCTGCCTTCGTTGGCAGCCCGATTGCAAGGATAAGAAAAAGAATCACTTTGACCACTCTGGGAAGAAGGAGATAACCTTGCAGTGCAAATGCTTGATTACTACCAGCTTGCGAAAATCTTTTGAGCTGCTGTCCCTCTGAAATGCGGGTTTAATGAACAGCCTGTCAACCAATTACGGAAAGCGAAAACTGCAAAATCTGTGTCGACTGTTAAAGGCCTGCAGACTTCGGCAGTAACAAGAAACAGGGGCCGGTGGGGAAGATATAATTTGGCGCAGGTATAAGAGATTTTTTGGCGCAGGTGTGGAAATAGAGACAAGACCTGCGCCAAGAAAATGTATATAACCCTGTTTTGTGGCGCAGGTCCCCAACCAAAAACCTTACCTGCGCCAAGCACCGATACCACCTGCACCAAAAACAGGTTCTCCAGTACCCCCAAAAACAAGTTCTCCAGTACCCGGAGAATCTTTAGGGAAACTTACCCCAGGAAACCGACGAGGGATTCTTCGACGAAATCGCGGGAGGAGGGGAGGACGATGCGGATGTCGGCGTAGTACTTGCCGGTGACGCTGAGGGCGACGTGGCCGGCGAAGGGGCAGACGGTCCGGGAGGGATTGAAGGCGAGGAAGGCGGCCCGGTCTTTCATCGGGAGATAGCCAAGCAGGCGGTTGTCAGGACGGTGGACTTCCATGGCGCCGGTCACCGGGTCCATGAAAATGAAACCCACCAGGCCGCCCAGGTCCCGTTCCGTGCAGTTCTGCTGCAAGCCGGCGATGAAGGAGCTCATCGTCCGCTCCGGCAGGGTCGGGTCATAGTCGATCCGGTCCAGGAAATGATAGTCCAGAACCTTCTCTTTCGGGACGATAGTCCGGGGGTCCATGACCGGAGTCGGTCTCGGAGGGGCAGGTGCCGTTTTCGGAGGGTCCGGCGTCCGCATCGGCTTCACCGATTTCTGGTAAACCGATTCCGGCCCGGTCTTCCGGCCGGGCTTCTTGTCTCCGCGGGTATAGGAATCATCGTGATCGTCGTGGAAGATCAGGAAAAGGGCCACGGCGACCAGGATGAGAATGATGGCAAGGGCCATGTCAGAGTCCCAATTCCTCCAGGAAACCCTTCGCCCCTTCGGCAGCGGAACCGACGGCGGTGGGAATCTGCTTGAGGAGTGCGTTAATCTGCTTCAGGCCGCCCGAGACACCGCATTTGAGTGCCGTAGCCATGTATTTGCCAATGGCGGCGTTGATTTCTTTCCTGTCATTGGCAGAGATCCCGTCAAAGTCGTTCACATATTTTTGGACGAGTTTCTCGAATTGGGCATTGGCTTTTTCCCATTGCTCCGGGGTGTAGTCAGCGCCCTTGGCCGCTACTTTGTCGGCCAGCTGGGTGAATTGTCCGGCGAGGGAGAAGGCGCAGGCCGTCATGAGAACGGCGGCGAAAAGCATAAGAACGATTCTTTTCATATTGAATGTAACAGGTTGATTTTAGGCATTTTTGCAAAAAACATTCCGCGGGTGCCGAAAAATTTCATTTTTATTAACATTTTTATTCACAAAAGATGCCGTTTTTGCAAAAATTTAATTATCTTTGTTAAAACTTGTTTGTAAGTAGCGTATGCGAAAAGGATTCAGAAGCGGGGTGCTGGCGATGGTCATGCCAGTTTTCCTGTCCATATTCACCGGCTGCACGGACATGGTCCGGCCGGAATTGGACGAGACCCACGCCAAATTGCGGGCGCTCCAGGAGCTGGCCGGCGCCGTGAACAGGGATTTGACCACCCTGGACCTGATTGTCAAGGAATTGGATGACGGCCACACGATCCAGCCGGAATCTTTCCAGGAAACAGAAGACGGCTACGAAGTTTCGTTCCGGGACGGGAAGAAGGTTTTCATCCCTTTCGGAAAGGACGGCGTTGACGGTCGTACCCTCATTCCCGTCGGTGTCAAGGATGACGCGGACACGTTGTACTGGCAGGTGGACGGGGAATGGCTGCTGGACAAAAACGGCGAACGGATTCGCGCAGGGGCCACGGACGGCATCCCTCCCCGGTTCGAGGTCCGGGACGATGGCTGGTGGTACATTTCCGTGGATGGCGGAAAGACTTTCGAGCAGTTCCGGAGTTGCGAGGAGATGGACGGTCTCGGTGTCTTCAAGGATGTGAAGCATCTCGGCAATGACAGATACCTGTTGACTTTATGGAACGGTGAGACCTACGAGATCTCGAGCCTTCTCCCGTTCCGGTTTGCATTCGACGGCGCAGTCCGTGATACGGTTCTGATCGCCGCCGGCGAGACACTTCCCATCCCGTACAAGATTAAAGTGGAGGGAGAACTGGACCAGTCGATGACGGTCACCTCCGGTACGGATGGCGTGTATCTCTCCTGCGTGGAAGCCGTGGATGACACCACCGGCGTGGTGACGGTGCAGGCTCCTGCCGATTATGCCGACGGATATATCGTCCTTTCAGCCCAATGCGGCAGTTATTCCGCCGTGAAAATGATTACGTTCCGTCCGCGGGAAATAACGCCGGCGGAGCCTTTCTTCACGGTCCGTCTGGGGAGCGGAAGCGATACGCGGGATTTCCCTTATCAGGCGAATTTCGAATATACCGTCACTTCCGATTCCTGGCTGACGGTCGTTCCCGATACGGAATCGGGCAAGCTGGTTTTCAAGCCCCAGCCGAATACCGGCGATGCAGTCCGCGAATGCGAAGTCACCGTTACTCCGAAGGACAATCCGGATTACGTCTGCACGACCTTCCGAGTGCTTCAGGCTACGGGCGAGTTCACGGCCGAGCTGGAGGAAGGCAGTCCGTTCACGTTCAATCCGACATCGCGCACGCTGTCCGTGCCGGCGGCGGGCGGTGATGCCACCCTGTGGATTACCTACGCATCCTCCTTGTCCGCCACCGTCCCTGAGACGGCGGGATGGATCCAGGCCGAAATCTCCGATGTGGACGGTTTCCGTCTGCTGAGGGTCCATGTGGATCCCGAAACCTCCGGATCCGGCCGCGGGAGCGCCATCATCCTCCGTCTCCAGTCGGGAACGGTTCCCGTCGGCGACATCAAGATTAACCAGGTCGGAGCCGCTTCCGGCGAATAAACAGGAAAAGATTATGAAAATGAGAATACATATCGCAGCAGGCATCCTCGCGGCCGCCCTTCTGGCCGGCGGATGCGGAAAGTTCGTCCGGGACGAACTGATCACCATGCAGAACGAAATCGACCTCCTGTATGCCCAGGTCGATCAGATGAACAAAGGGCTGGAATCGCTCAAGGGAATCGTCGGCGCCATGGCGGCCAACGGTTATATCGTGGACGTCAAGGAAATCGAAGACGAAGAGCGCGGGGGGTACACCCTTTATTTCCGGACGGTGACGCTGGCCGATGACGGAAGTGTCCAATCCGAGGACAATTTCTTCATCAATTTGTATAGCGGTGTGGACGGCGTGGACGGCGAGGACGCCGCTCCGTATGTCGTGAGCATGAAGAAAGATACGGACGAAGATGGGAATGAGCGCTGGTATTGGTGGCATGAGGATGAGGAAGGTGCCGTCGATGAGGAAGGAAACCCGCTCGGAGAATGGCTCCTGGATGAAAACGGGGAAAAGATTCCCGTGGATGGCAGGACGCCGGTGCTGGATATCAAGGAAGGACTGTGGATCTACTCTTTGGACGGCGGAAATAACTGGGTCGAGCCCGGTTGGCCGGCCAAGGGCGTGGACGCCTTGGAGTACTTCACGGATTATACGGCTTATGACGACCGCGTGGAACTGACCCTCGCATCCGACGGGTCGGTCCTCGTCCTGCCTCGTCTCCTTCCGGTCGAATTTGAGCTGACCGTCGACGGCAAGGAGGTGGAAGACGACATTCTGATCGCTCCGGGCGAGACGGTTTCCGTGCATTATGCCCTGTCGGGTACGGGTGCGGAGAACGCCATCCTGGTCGCCGGAACGGACGGTCGGATGAAGACGGCCATCCGGCCAGATGCGGAATCGGCCCTGGAGGGCACGGTGGACGTGACCTGGCCGGCGGAGTACCCCGAAGTAGGCTATGTCTATATTACCGTCAATGACGGGAAAGGCCGTTCTGATGTCCGGGTTCTTCGTTTTACCCCCCGGACACTGAAACTCCTGTACGGAGATGCCGAATATGCCGCCCCCGCTGCCGGAGAGACTGGCAGGATGCTTACGTTCGAAGCCAATTTCGAACTGGATGCGGCCTGCGAATTCCCCGAAGGGGTGGAGCCCTGGCTGACGGCGAAGATGGAAGTCGTGGAAGGTATTCCGGTGCTCACGTATGACATCGCCGCCAATACCGCCGCGGAAGCGCGCACGGGCGCCATCGTGGTCTGCCCGAAGGATCACCCGGGCTTCGAAATGTTCCGGGTAACGGTCAACCAGGCGGCCGCCGGGACGGGTACCGGAACCGGTGAATAAGGAGGAGAAGCGATGAAAAGACTGATTCTCATCGGACTCCTGGGAATGCTCCTGCCCCTGACCTGCGCCGCCCAGAAATGGTCGGTCCAGACCAACTTCCTGGACTGGGCCGCGCTCGGCACCGTCAATGCGGAAGTGGGCATGTCCGTGTCCCAGCATTTCTCCCTGATGGTCGGCGGGCGCTACAACCCGTGGGATTTCCACACCCACAATCCCGAAGCCCTCGTCCAGAACCGGCAGGAAACCGCCTATCTGGGCGTACGCTACTGGACCTGGTACGTGAATTCCGGCTTCTGGCTGGCCGCCAAGGCGCAGTACATGCATTCCTTCTCGAACACGGGTATCTGGCGGGCCGCCCTCAAGGAGGGCAAGAACGGCTTCGGCGGCGCCCTGTCCCTCGGTTACACCTTCATGCTGTCCAAACACCTCAACCTGGAGGCCGGCATCGGCGGCTGGGCGGGCGTGTTCCAGCAGTATGGCTTCTACAGCAGCCCGGAAAAACGGTTTGTCCGGGAGGAAGGCCGGAAGACCTTCATCTACCCCGATCAATTGTCCCTCAGCCTTGTATATGTTTTCTAGATGAAGCCGAAGCATTATCTCATCATCGGGGCCATTGCGGCCCTGGCGCTGGCCGCTTCCTGCAGTTCGCAGCGGAAGCTGGCCGCCATCAAGCGGGGCAATCCTGCGGCATCCCTCGTCCTGGGCAAGGACATGTACGTTCCTGAGATCAAGGAGGCGAAAGTCCTGCGCGACACCCTCCGGATCAAGGATGACGACGGCACTGAGCTCCTGCTGATGAAAGCCATCAAGGACGAAGAAACCGGTGACATGGTGGCGACCGAAACCCTGGACGCCGCCAAGATCACGGCCCGGTTCCGCAACATTGCGGAGCGGCACGGCAAAGTGGACCTTTCTTTCGCAATCATCGTCCCCGGCGCCATGCAGGACAGCAAGTGGCAGCTCCGCTTCTATCCTGACATGTACATGCTCGGCGACGTCGAGCGCCTGGAACCGGTCATCATCACCGGCAACGCTTACCGGAAGGCGCAGCTGCGGGGTTACCAGCAGTATAACCGCTTCCTGTCGCGCATCATCTCGGACACCACCCGTTTCGTGAACGTTAAAGCGCTGGAAATCTTCCTGCGCCGCAACATCCCGCAGCTGTACGCGTTCAAGACCGACAGTTCCTATGTGAGCGACGAGCATTTCTATACGATCTATGGAGTCTCTGAACAGCAGGCCGTGGAACACTACACGAACAAGATCGCCCGTAACCTCAACAACCGCCGCAAGGACCGGTTGGATGAGATGTACCGCAAGTACGTCAAGGTTCCGATTGTCACGGAAGGCATCCGCCTGGACACGGTCATGGTCGGAGAGAACGGCGACTTCATCTACAATTACGTCCAGACTATCGCCACGCGGCCGCGCCTGCGGAAGGTGGACATCGTTCTGTCGGGCGACATCTACGAATCCGACCGGAAGCTGTACGCCATCCCCGAGAGTTCCCCGCTGACCTTCTACATCAGTTCCGTCTCCGGCCTTGCCGACCAGACGGAGCACTACATGACCAAGATCATCGAGCGCCATGCCGATGCGAGCACGACCAGCCGCATCGACTTCCAGGTGGGGAAGAGCAACATCGACCTGGACCTGGGAGAAAACCGCCGGGAACTCGGCCGGATCCGCCGGACGCTCTCCGCGCTGTTGGAGAACGATACCTTCCTGCTCGACTCCATCATCGTGACCGCTTCAGCTTCGCCTGAGGGCAGCGAGAACCTCAACTGGAAGCTTTCCCGCTCCCGCAGCGTGTCCATCGCCAAGTATCTGGACGAGCAGATCAAGGTCCTGTGGGATTCCCTGGACCGCCGCAACGGCCTCCGGTTCGACGAAGCCGGACGCCGGATCAAGGCCACGCCGATCCGCATCCCGTTTGTCAGCCGTTACAAGGGTGAGAACTGGGATCGCCTGGACTTCCTGGTGGACGAGGACGATTACCTGACCGAGGGCGACAAGTCCCGGTATGAGTTGCTCCGCCGCGTGCCCGACCTGGACGGCCGGGAAGCCCTGCTGGGTCGCGAGCGCTTCTATTCGTACCTGCGCGAGCGCCTGTATCCGAGACTGCGTACCGTCGCGTTCGATTTCCACCTGCACCGCAAGGACATGGTCAAGGACACGATCCATACGACCGTGCTGGATTCCACGTACATGCGCGGCGTCCGGGCGCTTACGAACATGGACTATGACGGCGCCCTGGCCCTCCTGCAGCCGTACGATGACTACAATACGGCCATTGCCTACATGGGCCTGGACCGCAACCAGAGCGCGATGGCGATCCTTTCCCGCCTCAAGCCTACGGCGCGGGTGAATTACCTGCTGGCTATTCTCTACGCCCGTCTGGGCGATGAGCAGGAGGCCGTCCGGCACTATCTCACTTCCTGCCGGCAGGAACCGGCCTATGTGCACCGGGGCAATCTGGATCCGGAGATCTCCCATCTCATCAAGGCCTACCGCCTGAACGGAGACGACGCGGCGGATGTCCCGCCGGACTTATAGCCGGTTTAAGGTTTTTTTAACCGGCCTTAATCCGAAGGTTAAGGCAGAATAAAGGAGGATGCATTATCTTTGTGGAAAACAATTCCCGATGAAGAGACCCATCCTCCTTTTCTGTGCCTTCCTCCTGGCTGCGGGCTGCGGCCCCGGCCGGAAGGATCCGGTGGATTACGTGAACCCGTATGCCGGCAATATCAGCCACCTGCTGGTGCCCACGTTCCCGACGGTCCAGCTCCCGAATTCGATGCTGCGGGTATATCCCGAGCGGGCCGACTATACGTCCGAGTACGTAAACGGCCTGCCGGTGGTCGTCACGAACCACCGGGAACGCTCGGCCTTCAAGCTGGGCGTGACTACGGGAACGGAACTGCGTCCCGTCATTCCGGTAACCTATGACAACGAGCACCTGACCCCGTACGGATTCGATGTGGACCTGCAGGACGGGGCGGTCCATGCCGCCTACGCCGTTTCGCACCAGAGCGCCGTGTACCGGATTCAATTCCGGGATGGGAAAGGAACGCTCCTGCTGACCAGCGGAAACGGGGCTGTCGTGCTGGACGGAAATATCCTGACCGGCTGGCAGTTGGTGTCGGGAGAGACGAAAGTGTATGTGGCGATGGAACTGGAACAGACGCCGGCAAAGGCCGGAGCCCTCTGGCGCGGGTCCATGTCGGAGGCTCGGTCCGATGAGGGCCGGAACGCCTGCATCGCCATGTACTTCGAGGTTCCCGAAGTACGCCTCCGCTACGGCGTTTCGTTCATCAGCGCCGACCAGGCGCTCCGGAACCTGCGCCGGGAAATCGATACCTATGATGTCGAAGCCGTTGCGAAGGAAGGCCGCCGTATCTGGAATGAAACCCTGGGCCGGTTGGACGTGGAAGGCGGGACGGAGGACCAGAAAACCGTTTTCTACACTTCCTACTGGCGGACCTTCGAACGCCCGGTTTGCATGAGTGAGGATGGCCGTTACTGGAGTGGTTTCGACAATGCGGTCCATGAGGACGGCGGTACGCCGTTCTACAACGATGACTGGATCTGGGACACCTACCGCGCCGCCCACCCGCTTCGGGTGGTGATGGACCGTAAGGTCGAGGAGGACATCCTCGCCTCCTTCATCCGGATGGCGGAGCAGAACGGTCACGACTGGGCGCCGACATTCCCGGAAGTGGACGGCGATTCCCGCCGGATGAACTCCAATCATACCGTCGCAACCTTTGCCGATGCCATCGTCAAAGGGCTGGACGTGGACAAACAACGTGCCTACGAGATCTGCCGCAAATGTCTGCTGGAGAAGACCCTGGCGCCTTGGTGCGGGAATCCTGCCGGAGAAATCGACCGTTTCTTCTGGACTCGGGGCTACATGCCGGCGCTCCGGGCCGGCGAACCGGAAACGGATCCCAATGTCCATTCTTTCGAGAAGCGGCAGCCGGTCGCCGTCACGCTGGGCACGTCCTATGATTCCTGGTGCATGTCCGTGATTGCAGACGCGGTTGAGCAGTACCCGACCGGAACCCTGTTCCGCCAGGCCTCGCAGTTCTACCGCAACCTGTACAACGGGACGACGGGTTTCTTCCATCCCCGGGACAAGGACGGGAACTTCATCGAACCGCTGGACTACAGTTTCTCCGGCGGCATGGGCGCCCGCGAATACTATGGTGAAAACAACGCCTGGGTGTATCGCTGGGACGTGCAGCACGACATTCCGGGGCTCATCGACCTGATGGGCGGCCGCGAGGCTTTCATCAAGAAGCTGGACGAGACCTTCTCCACGCCGCTCGGCCGCAGCAAATTCGAATTCTACGCGATGCTGCCGGACCATACCGGCAACGTGGGCCAATTCTCGATGGCCAACGAGCCGTCGCTCCATATCCCGTATCTGTACAATTACGCCGGTGCGCCCTGGAAGACGCAGAAACGCATCCGGCAGCTGTTGGAAACCTGGTTCCGGAACGACCTGATGGGCGTGCCGGGCGACGAGGACGGCGGCGGCATGACCTCCTTCGTGGTCTGGTCATCACTGGGTCTGTATCCCGTGACACCGGGCAAGGCCGAATACACCATCGGCTCGCCCGTCTTCCCGGAGGCGAAAATGCATCTTGCCAACGGCAAGACCTTCGAAATCGTCGCTCATGGCGCTTCCCGGGACAACAAGTACATCCAGTCCGCTACCTTGAACGGCAAGGCGCTGGACAAACCGTTCCTCTCGCATGAGGACCTTATGGCCGGCGGCCGCCTGGTGCTGGAAATGGGTTCGGAGCCGGCTCCCAGCTGGGGAACGGAGGAATGAATGGTTTGTCCGTTTTAAGGGTCCGCGCCTGCGATTCGGGAAAAATCCTTATTTTTGTGTATCAGTCAGCTGAGCGATGAAACGATTCCTTTTTTCCGCGGCGGTCCTGCTGGCCGTCCTCCTGCCGGCCCGGGCGGCCGAACCCATCGATGAACTTCTTCCTGTGCGGGGTCTGGCCGTCGAAGCGCCCTCGTCCCGGGGTTTGAACGACTTCCTGAAGTTCATAGAGGGTGACCTGGCTCCGGCCCGGTTCAACCTGCTGATTCTGCGGGTGGACTGGAATTATGCCTACGAAACACATCCCGAGCTGCGGGACGAGCATCCCCTGACACGGGAAGAAGTAAAACGGATTGTGGCGATGTGTCGTGCAAAAGGTATCCGTTTGGTGCCGCAGATCAACCTTCTGGGTCATCAGTCCTGGGCCAAACAGACGCACGCCCTGCTCAGGGAGTACCCTGAGTTCGACGAGAACCCGTCCGTCAAGACGGAGAACTATACCGAATGGCCCAACCCGTACGGCCTGTACTGCAAAAGCTATTGTCCGCTGCACCCCGATGTCCACAAGGTGGTGTTCGATGTCGTGGACGAGCTCTGCGACGTATTCGAGACGGATGCGTTCCATGCCGGCATGGACGAGGTGTTCTACCTGGGTGAGAAGGAATGTCCCCGCTGCAACGGCCGGGACAAGGCGGAATTGTATGCGGGCGAGGTGACGCTGATTCGCAACCACCTGGCCGAAAAGGGTCGCCAGCTGATGATCTGGGGCGACCGCCTGCTGGACGGGCGGACCACAGGGCTGGGGGAGTGGGAAGCCAGCTACAACTATACCTGGCGTGCCATCGACCTGATTCCCAGGGATGTCTTCATCTGCGACTGGCATTATGAACGGGCGGACCTGACAGGCGTGTATTTCGCCACGAAAGGCCTTTCCGTCGCTTCCTGCGGCTATCGGAACCCCTCCATCTGCGAGCAGCAGATTCGGGATATGGTCCGTTTCCGCAAGCAGTCCGCCCCCGAAACCGCCGGCCGTCTGCAGGGGTATATCCACACCGTCTGGTCCGGCGCCGACCAGTTTCTCCGCCGGTTCAACGACGTGAAGGGGAAGCAGGAGCAGGGCGGTGACGCAGACGATGCCCATGCCCTGCAGACCGTCATTGCCACGTTTACCAGTTTAGCTCGATAGCTCTTCAGCCTGCTGCCAGCGATGCGGAAGTTCAAAGTCCCGAATACCTATGTGATTATCGCGGCCATCATCGTGGTTTGCGCCGTCCTGACCTGGTTCATTCCGGGCGGGCAGTATGTCAAAGCCGATGACGGCACATTGTCCTACGAGTCGGTCGATGCCGTCCCGCAGACCTGGCAGGTGTTGTCCGCCATCTATCACGGCTTCGTGAAACAGGCCGGCATCATCGTCTTTATCCTGGTCGTAGGCGGAGCTTTCTGGCTGCTGAATGCCACGGGGGCCGTGGAGACGGGCATCCAGCGTTTCATCGTCCGGATCGGAAAGCGTGATTTGCTGGTGCTGGTCGCGCTGACAGTGCTGTTCTCTCTGGCCGGAGCGGTGTTCGGTATGAGTGAGGAGACGATCCCTTTCGTAGGGATTGTCGTTCCATTGGTCGTGTCCATGGGCTATGACGCCTTCATGGGAATGTTGGTGGTGTATGTGGCATCCAATGTGGGCTTTTCCAGTGCATTCCTGAATCCTTTCACCGTGGGCATCGCCCAAGGCATGGCGGACCTCCCGCTCTTCTCCGGCATGGGCTACCGCATCTTCTGCTGGGCTTTCCTGACGCTCCTTATGGTCGCTTTCGTGGCCGTATATGCCCGCAGGACGAAGAAAGAGATTTCGCCCCACGCCTCTTCGGAACTTGGTCGAAGTGACAATACGCTCACCCGCCGCCAGTCCTGGATTCTCGTCGTCCTCCTCCTGACCGTCGTCGCCCTCATCGTCGGCGTCACCTGCTGGGACTGGTACATGCCGGAAATCACCGGTCTGTTCCTCGGGATGGGCATCGTGTGCGGCATCATCGCCGGGTTCTCCGCCAACAAGATTGCCGATGAATTCATCGCCGGAGCGCGCGACATCCTGTCTGCGGCTCTCGTCGTGGGTTTCGCTTCCGGCATCATCGTCATCCTGCAGGACGGAAAGGTGGTGGACAGCATCCTGCATTCGATGCAAGACGGCCTGGACGGGAGCTCGCAGGCGGCATCCCTGTCGGCCATGTACGGCATCCAGGCGCTCATCAATTTTATCATCCCATCCGCCACCGCCAAGGCCGCCATTACCATCCCGATCATGGCCCCCTTTGCCGACATGGTCGGCGTATCCCGCCAGGCGATGGTCCTTGCCTTCCAGTTCGGTGACGGCTTCACGAACATGGTCACGCCCACGTCGGGTGTGCTCGTCGCCGCCCTCGCCATGGCCCGCATCCCTTATGCGAAATGGGTCAAATGGGTTTGGAAAGGGGTGGCCGTACTGCTTTTACTGGGGTTGTTACTGCTCCTGGCGACGGTTTTGTTTCCGATTTCTGAGTTCTAATCTTGCCTTTTCGCTGAGAATGGTTATATTTGTGGGAAATTTCTAACTTTTCCTACAAATGCAAGAGAAAGACGGCAAATACATCTTCGGTGTGGTGAAGGTGGGGGACAAGGGCCAGATCGTCATCCCTAAGGATGCCCG
>JAEEGH010004408.1_pt1 | contig 36179 bp, 35 predicted proteins | sample 9134181 | NCBI WGS metagenome assembly JAEEGH01 (sample SAMN16246544, study PRJNA631951) | gut metagenome | biome: gut microbiome; feature: rumen; material: DP-attached | host: Bos | place: Iran: Karaj | collected 2018-10
ACTTACAAGGTGTTTATTGACGGCTCCGACAAGCCGAAATAGGTGCTGCAACGAATCAACAACGCCATTTTCCAAGATGTCGATATGCTTATGGATAATATTAACAAGGTGACGGATCATTTGAGAAAGAAAGGAAAAAAGACGTTGAAGTTTTATCCTACAGAATCAAAAAAATATTACTATTTGGATGAGATTTCTCCACTCCCTGCGGTCGGTCGAAATGACGGAAAAAAAGATGGCTCAAAATATTGGCGATTGATGGATTATGTGCCGGATTCCTTGACTTATCAGACTGTCAATTCGCATTATTCCTACCTTGCCGGAAAATCGTTCGGAGAGTTCGAATATTTGTTGTCGGATTTGAATGAGCCGATTGGCGAGATAATCCCGAATTTCCATAACATTGAGTTCCGTCTTCAGCAACTTCGTGACATTGTGACGGAAAACAAAGCAGGACGTGTCGCAGAAGTCCAGTATTATCTTGACGAAATCTTCAAACGCGAAGAGAAAATGACCCTCGGCGAGCGTCTTTTCCGTGAAGGTAAGCTGCCAAAACGAATCTGTCATTGCGACACCAAAGTCAACAATATGCTTTTTGACAAAGACGGTAACGTGCTGTGTATCATCGATTTGGATACAGTTATGCCAAGCTTCATTTTTTCAGATTTCGGCGATTTTTTGCGTACAGCGGCAAATACCGGTCTTGAAGACGACCCGAACCCCGACAATATCGATTTCAACATGGAGATTTTCAAGGCTTTCACGAATGGTTACCTTGAAAGCACGAAAGATTTCCTGCTTCCGATTGAAAAAGAGAATCTTCCATACGCCGCGATGCTGTTCCCATACATGCAAGCGGTCAGGTTTTTGGCTGATTACATCAACGGGGACACTTATTACAAAATCAAATATCCGGAGCATAACCTCGTCCGCACCAAAGCCCAATGGCGATTGTTTGAAAAGGCAGAGGAAAAAGAACCGGATATGAAAAAAAGTTTGACATTGTGATTTTTTTTATTATCTTTGCGGAAATTTAATCTATAAAATATGAAAAGATTCTTTTTAGCTTTGTTTATTGCACTGACACTCTGCTTGAGCGCTTGTGCAGACGGAAGACCGATTACATTTGAACAGCTTCCGGCAAATGCCCAAACTATTATCACTCAAAATTTTGTCAGGGAGAACATCCTGTTTGTCACTGTTGACACTGATCTTTTCAGCACAGAATATGAAGTGAGGTTCAACGATGGTAAGGAACTTGATTTTGATGGTAACGGCAATCTCAAAAAAGTGGACTGCCAGTATGAACGTGTCCCTGATGCACTTATTCCGGCACAGGTTTTGCAACAGGTTCAGGCTTCGTATCCAAACGCATTCATCGTAGAATGGAAATTGGATGACGGACAATGGAAAGCTGAGTTAAACAACACTCTCGAGCTGGTTTTCAACAAACGCTACCAGTTGGTTGGCATAGATGACTAGATAAAAGAGTAGGGTTAAAAGTTAAAAGAGAGCGTAAAGCGGTAATATCTGCCGCATTGCGCTCTCTTATCTTTTATCCCTTAACTTCACTCTGTCGGGATGTCTTTGTTCACATTCTTCGAGCCCCACAAGGCATAGAACAGCAAGTAAGCCAATCCTCCGACAATCACCCAGTAGCTCTGGATATAGCCAGTGCCGCCGTTTGCGTCGACGATGGCGTTCATGAGCAATGGCAGGATACCGCCGCCGCACACCAGCGTCATGAAGATACCGGAAGCTTTCTCGGTGTATTTGCCCAAGCCTTCGACTGCCAGGTTGAAGATGCCGCCCCACATCACTGAGGTGCAGAGTCCGATAAACATTATGAATGTCGCATTGAGTGGGATGCTTTCCAGTCCGAATCCGTGGCTTCCGTTGAATGCCATGACTTTAACCATGGTTCTCGGACCGAACATGCCGAGCAAGGTCAGAATGATGCCGATGATGGAGACTGTCGTCAGCATGGTTTTTGCTGACACTTTGTTTCCAATGATACCGCCAATCAGACGGCCGATAAGCATCAGGAACCAATATGTAGCTGCTACCGAAGCGGCCACGTCATCAGCCTGGACGCCATCTGCAAAGATGTTCATATTAGGGTTCTGCAGCCATTTGTGCAAGACATTCGGGATGCCGACTTCAACACCCACATAGATGAAGATGCCTATTGCACCGAGCACGAAATGACGGAACGCCATAGGGCCTTTGTCATCTTGGACTTTTTGAATCACGACATTCTGCTCGTTTTCAGGGATGTCGGTTCTCTTGATGACGATATAAGCGATGGCGAAGATTGCCAAGGCGGTGTACATCAAAGGGAACACATCGCTGATCTTAGCCTCGACGATGCTCGGGATGAGCAGTCCTGTGATGACGATAACTGCTGTTCCCATCAAGGAATTGAAACTGCCGCCAATCTGGATGAGCTGGTTGCCTCTGTTGCCGCCGCCACCGAGTTTGTTGAGCATCGGGTTGACCACGGTGTTGAGCAAACACATGCTGAAACCTGCAATGAAGGCGCCGATGAGATATACGAAGAAACTCTCAAAAACGCCTGAAAGCGTCTGGATGCCAACGCCAATAAAACCTACGGTCACTGCGATGAGAGCGGTCTTTTTGTAACCTCTCTTCTGAAGCAGGTTACCGGAAGGAATGCCCATCACTGCGTATGCGATGAAGTTGGCGAACACGCCGAGCGTCCCTTGCCAGTTCGGAATGTGGAACTGGTGTTTCAAGATATCACCCATCGGTGACGCCAGATTGGTCACGAACGATATCATTCCGAAAAGCAAGAACATCACGATAATCGGAATGGTGTAATTCTGCTTGTTTTCAACTTTTTCTGCCATAATAAAAATTAATTATATACTTTTAACTTTTAACTTTTAACTTTAAAACTACTTTAAACACTAAACTTTAAACTATAAACTAAAAGAGGTCGAAATGACAAAGAGTGGCATTACCATAAGTTTTTCGGATATACACCTTTGTCGATGAGATTCTGAATCTTCTTCACCACATCAGGCTTGTCCTCTTTGTATGTCACGCCAAACCAGACGGCGTCGCTCGACAACACTTTGAGCTTTGCCTTCTTGGCGTTGATTAAGTTATTGACCATCAACGGGATGTAAAATTCGGCTTTGATGTTGGTCTGAGCCGGACCATCCAAGAACTCTTTGAAACCTGCCTCGAGATAACCCAAGAAGTCAGGGGTGAAACCGAAGAAATTCATTGAGACGAGGGTGTCGAGTGGGAGGGAGTGCTCGCCTGTTTCGTCAGTGTATGCCGCACCTTCCGCTGTCTTTGCTATCGAGGTGCGCTCGACGATGGTCTGCAGATAGTTGCATCTGTTGGAAGTGCACACGCCGCGCGACACCGTCCCGAAATCTGACAGAGTGTTTTTCAGCTTGTAGGCAACCATCGAATACGCTCCGGTCTTTCCTTCGCATTCTTGCAGATATTTTGCCAAGACTTCGTATGCTTCTTTTCCATAGAAATCGTCGGCGTTGATCACTGCGAACGGCTCATGAATCACGTTGGCGGCCATCAGCACTGCGTGACCTGTTCCCCAAGGTTTTACACGGCCTTCAGGCACTTTGTAGCCTTCCGGTAGGCACTCAAGACCTTGATAGACATATTCTACCGGGATGCCGAATTTCTCGCTGCTGTTCACTTTCTCGAACGCCTCAGCAAAGTCTTTACGGATCACGAAGACGACCTTGCCGAAACCGGCGCGTTTGGCGTCATAAATCGAATAATCCAAAATCGCTTCATTGTTTGGACCCACACCGTCCATCTGCTTCAGAGCTCCATATCGTGAGCCCATTCCAGCTGCTAAAACTAATAATGTTGGCTTCATTTTATTATATCTTTAACTTTTAACTTTTAACTTTTATCTTTTAACTGATTCTTCTTGCTCCATCGCTAATCACCACGTCATAAACCTTCGGCTCATGCCCGAATTTCTTGTTGAATCTCTCTTTCGCCGTGGCGATGAACTTGTCGTAAAGCTCTGTCTTCACGAGGTTTATCGTGCATCCGCCGAAGCCGCCGCCCATAACTCTTGAGCCTGTCACGCCGCATTCTTTCGCGATGTCGTTCAGGAAGTCGAGCTCGTCGCAACTCACTTCGTATTCCTTGCTCATGCCATGGTGTGTGCCGTACATACGGTCGCCGACGGTGACGTAATCGCCTCTTTCGAGGGCGTCGCATACATCGAGGACACGCTGTTTCTCACCGATGACGTATTTTGCGCGCATATAGTCTTCGTGCGAGATCTCATTTTTAACCTCGTCAAGCATCTGCATCGTGACATCGCTAAGATATTTCACCTCATGATGCTTCGCGGCAATGTGAGCGCAGGCATTCTCGCATGATTCCCGGCGTTTGTTGTATGCCGATGACGCTAACTCATGTTTCACAACGGTGTCGAGCAGAACCACCTTGTATCCTTTCGGGTCGAACGGGAAATACTCGAACTCCATGGTGGCGCAGTTGAGCCTCATCAGATGGCCTTTCTTGCCGAAGATGGAGGCGAACTGGTCCATGATACCGCATTTCACGCCGCAGTAGTTGTGTTCTGTCGACTGTCCGATACGCGCAAGCTCGAACTTGTCGATGCCCAGATTATAGATGTCGTTCAACGCGAAGGCGAAGGTGCTCTCCAACGCTGCCGACGACGACATTCCCGCTCCCAGCGGCACGTCGCCTGCAAACACCGTGTCGAAGCCATTTGGTTGGTAACCGCGTTTCTGCATCTCGCGAACAACACCGAAGATATACCTTGCCCAGGGCTCTTTCGGAGCGTCTTCCTCGCGCATCCCGAACTCTGCCATCGCCTGATAATCAATGGAGTAGGCGCGAATTTTGTCTGTTCCATTAGGCTTTATCGCAGCATAGATGCCCTTGTCGATGGCTCCTGGAAACACATAGCCTCCGTTATAGTCGGTGTGCTCGCCGATGAGGTTGACACGTCCTGGTGAGGTGTATAAGCGTAACTCATTGCCAAACAACGAGTTAAACTTGTCTTTAATAGCTTTTAAATCCATCATTTTTTGATAAATGTTTTGATGCCACTCTCTTTTATGCCTTGAATCTCAATGAGATACATGCCGGATTCAAGGTTTGTAAGGTCGATGACGGCTTCTTTGTTTTTAATGGTCATATCCATCACTTTTATGCCAATAACGTTGTAAATGTTTATGTGTTGGATGTCATTATCAGCCTTGATTGTCAATGCGTTATCTGTCGGGTTCGGATAAATACTGGTCTGCAATGACATTGTCTCCTTGACGTTGTCAATGGTGTCGGTGGCAATGACTTTCACATTGTCGATAAACCATGAAAATGTCAGAATATCCGAGCCATTGTTGTGTGCGCGCCATCTCAGTCTGATGTTTTGGCCTTGATACTGTGACAGATCCAAGCTGACTGGCTCCTGGAAGTTGTTCAGCCATTGTGGCTGGTCGACAGCGTCCCACAGAGTGCTCCACGAGCCTGTGTTGGTGTTCAAGACATCGACTTTGTAGTGGTCTTGATATTCAGAAACACCATACTGGCATGAATTCTCAAACGTCAGCACCGTCGGGCGGTTGATGGCAATCAGAGGGGTGATGAGACTCTCGTCTTGAGGTCCCCATTCCTCCGATTCGTCCCATTCTACGCCTGCCATTCTCTCACCCTCAGGCGGCACCACATAGTATTCTTCGCCGAAGTAGGTCGTGGCATATTCTGCGCGGAATCTGTACCATGAGAACCAGCTCATCTGAAGCGATTCGATACTCCATCCCGCTGGTGGGAACTGCTCGTCTTCAAAGCCTTCATGCAATATTGGTCGCTGCCAATCCCAATGTAATTCATAACTGTCTGATTCTGCAGCGTTTCCAAGCTCGTCAACCAAATGGAAGACGATGTTTCCAGTGGTATGATTCGGCTTGGCTGGCAATGTCGCCATATAGTCGCTATTGGCTCTTGAAATCCTGTTGAAAGCGATGTTATATGATTGACCGTCAACGGTATATGTCGCCTGCATCTGGTTGGGCAGTCCTGACTCATCGTAAACTCTCAATGTCAGCTCCATCTCGGTGTCAGCGTATGTCTGTGTCCCGTTAAGGAAAACGACGGTAGGAGGGTTGTTGTCGATGTTTGTCGAGTTGATGAAGATGTCGTCGATGCAGAGGTTCCATCCGTAGCCGCTCACGGCTTCGAAGATGATGAAACCGAAGCCTTCTGGGCTGTCGAAAGTGTAGCTGTACTCGTACCAGTCGCTGTTTTCGCCCACGACAGGCTCCATCATCGTGTTGCGGTGCACCGTTCCGAGCAGCGTGCCGTCGGCCACATCGGTGGTCGGGGAGTAGTACACGTTGATTCTATCCGGACGGTTGATGTTGTTGTTGAAGTTGCGGTAGATCCAGTAACGTACATTGTTATCCGTTGCGCTGAGCTGCATCTTAGGGGTCACCAATAATGCTGATTTGCCTTCTGGATTGGTGTAGCAGTAAAAACGTGCCATTGCAGTGCTTCCGTTGTGTGGGGTGCATGCCGGCCAGTCGTTGGAGGTGACGCGTTCATAAATGTAGTTGCCGTTTGTGGTAAAGTTCTGCCATCCCGCAGGTGGAAAAACATTGCCGTCGAAGCCTTCCATCAGTGGAAATGTGCTGACAGGCGCCAAAGCGGTGATTTTGAAGTCAGCCGACTGCACTGGTGCCGAATGTGCCGATGTCACATCAAAAGTGGCGTGAAGCTCCTGATTGTCAGTGAGATTCATGGGTAATGTGGCTTTTGCGACAAGCTCTATAGAGGTGTTGTAATCCAAGCTGACACTGGTGACCTGTGCGCCGTCCTGATAAAATTCAATAGGCAACGAACTCGTATTTGTGAAGCTGTATGTGTCGTTCTGCTCACCGGTGTTGCTGAGCAGGAAACGCAGATGGGCGGCCTCGCCGAAATAAATGGTGGTATCAGCTGTAAGTTGTTCAATATCAAAGTAATACTGTGCTGTCTGTTCTATGATGACATCGTCAATAGAAAGATACCAAGGTGAGTTGGTCGCAACGCTGTGAAATCCCACGTAGAAGCTGCCTGAGCTTGTGGCCTGGAACACTCCTGATGTCTGTTCCCATTCCTCGTTATCTACAATAAAATCAGGCACTACAGTGATGTTCATCGCTGAAGAATTTGCGCTTGCACCGGCTTTCACTTCGAGGTTGAAGTGGTCGACATGCCATGTCGAATACCAGAACTGTACGCGGTAGTAATTGCCTGCTGTCACGCTGATTTCCTTGTAAATCCACACATCTGAGTTATACGATGCATACATGTACCAGTCGCCGGTGTGCGGCTTGCGTCCGCGTGCTTCATTGTCGTCGGGGATGGTGATGCCTGCCTTCCATCCGTTGTCCGGACAAATCCATCCGACAGGTGCCTGACCGACAGTGTTCCCGGTCTCATATCCTTCATTCACAATGACTTGCGAAAACACCATCGTGCTGATTAACAATGCTAAAACAGTAAAGTATAGTTTTTTCATAGTTTGATGATTTTAACACTGCAAATTTATAAAAAATCTTTTAATTTTGCAAGCATGAAAAAAATAATTTCAATAACCCTGATTGCATTGGCAATGGTGGCTTGCACTAAAGCGCCAGAGCCTTTGTCTCCCGTGCCTTCCGACGACCAGCTGGCATGGCAGAAACTTGAGACTTACGCCTTCATACACTTTGGACTTAACACTTTCAATGATTTGGAATGGGGCTACGGCGACACTCCTTCAACAACTTTCAATCCAACTGACCTCGACTGCCACCAATGGGCTGCGACGCTTAAAAATGCAGGCATGAAAGGTGTCATCCTCACCGCCAAACATCATGACGGTTTTTGTCTTTGGCCAACAAAATCAACGGATTACAATATCTCTAATTCTCCATATAAAAATGGTGATGGTGATTTGGTTAAGGAGCTTTCTGATGCTTGCCGCAAATATGGTTTGAAGTTCGGAATATACTGCTCGCCTTGGGATCGGCACAACGCCAGATACGGTTTTCCCGAATATGTGGAGACGTATCACACTCAGATTCAGGAACTTACAAGCAATTATGGCCCATTGTTTGAGTTTTGGTTCGATGGTGCCAACGGTGGCAACGGATACTACGGTGGTGCTAACGAGACTCGTAGCATCGACCCTGACAACTACTATGATTATCAACGTGCTAAGGACACAGTGCTGGCTCATAATCCCACTGCGATGATTTTCGGTGGACCATATCAGACTGTGCGTTGGATCGGCAACGAGAAAGGTTACGCAGGTGCCACAAATTGGTGTAACGCACCTCAGATAACAAGCCAAACACCATTGAAAATCAACACCTACGGCGATGAAAACGGCACCGAATGGCTACCTGCCGAAGTGGATGTCTCAATCCGTCCTGGTTGGTTCTATCATGCCAACGAAGACGATAAGGTAAAGACGGTCAATGAGTTATGCGAGATTTATTACAACAGTGTCGGACATAACGCAAATCTGTTGCTGAATTTTCCGGTAGCTCTCAACGGTAAGATTCATCCTATCGACTCTACAAATGCTGTGGAGTTTTATAAAAAGATATCTAATGAATTGAATCACAATTTGTTAGCTGGTGCCAAGGTGCACGCTGACAATGAACGTGGCAGACGTTTTTCAGCCTCAAAAGTCAACGATGGAGATTATGAGACATTTTGGGCGACGGATGACGATTATCCATACGGAACTATTTCATTTTCAATGGATAAGCCTGTCATAATAAGCCGCGTCATGATTCAGGAGTATGTGAAACTTGGCCAGCGTGTGAAGTCGTTTTATCTTGAAGGTGAAAAAAACGGTCGTTGGTTCAGGATTAACCCTGACGAAACACTAACGACCGTTGGATATAAACGTATAGTACGATTCGCACCTGTTGAAGTCGACAAGCTTGTCATTTGTTTTGAGGAAAGCCGCGGTCCTCTGTGTATCAGCAACATAGAAGCCTATTGAGTGCCTCGATTTGTGGCTCGACAGCCTTGGTGCCGTCGTTGTATATAACGAAATCGGCTTTTGATATTTTGGTTTCTTCGCTCATCTGCAGGCGCATCCTCGAGCGCACGTTCTCCTCGGTGCAGTCGTCACGTTTCATAACTCGTTGTAAACGAATGTCTTCCGGTGCGGAGACGAATATTATCTTGTCGAAGAATTTCTCGTAATTCTTTTCAAAAAGTATTGCCGACTCGTAAAGCACGTATGGCGATGTCTGTTGTCCGCACCACTGGTCAAAGTGTTGATTCAGAGCAGGATACAGCACCGACTCTATGAATTTCATCGCTTCCTCATTTTTGAAAAGGTGATAGGAGAGGAGCTTCCTGTTTAAAGTGCCGTCGTCGAAATACACTTCCTGACCGAAACGGTTGACAATCAGTTCTTTAACAGATGGGATAAGGTATAGCTTCTTGGTCTCATCATCGGAATAAAACACTGGAATTCCGAGGTTTTCGAAAATCTTGCAGACATAGCTCTTACCACTGCCGATATTACCTGTTATGCCAATCTTTTTCATTGAACTACAATGTATTCGACTTGTTCGGGGTTAATGCTTATAATCTGAGTGTTGTTGGGATAGAGCAACAATTTGACTGGCAGCGTTTCATTTAAAAATATGCTTTCCGAATCGATGGCTACCTTAAACGAGATGTCGTTGATGATAGGATAATCCTTAATTGCCACTATGTATCTGATTTTCACCTTGTTAGGGAAAAGATGCAGTTGTGTCTCATCGGGAATTGTTATTGGCACCTCGACCTCGGCCTCGGTGTATTTCTCAACGTTTACAACGATTTCCACCTCGTTGACATCGCATTGGATATTTTCTTTCAATGCCAGTTTCGCCTTCGTGTCGATGTTTTGGATGACATTCTTTCTGCTTACGACTTCTGTCTGAATGTATTGAATGTCTTGAATGTCTTTGGAAGTGCCGAAAACAGTGGCGGAATCAGGGATTGCTATAGGCTCGCCGTAGTAGTTGTATTGCCTCTCGAAATCGAAGCTGGTTTGTGGAATAATCTTTACTTTTTTTGAAGCCAGCTTGCTCATCACGAAATACTGCAGCTCGTCGGCCACCTGAACTTCATTGCTTGTCGCATTGATGAATTCAGCTATGCTCTCCTCGAGATAACGTTTGCTATAGCTGTAGGTCTCGAAATTAATTTTCTTGTAGTTGATGTCTTTCAACGACAGCTGTATCTCGCGGTTTTTGGGAGCCTTGAGATAGTAGTTCATCAGCTTGAAGCCTGTCGTTGTCATCGTCGCCTCGACCCTGTAATTCTCGTTTTGGATGATTTGGTCGGCGGGGATATCGGTAAATCTTATGGCAAAAGGCTCGGTCACGGTATATTCCACCGTCAACTTGATGATAATCCATAAGAGTGCTGCGATGATTATGCAAATAATCATCCCGGTTATACTCTTAAAATTCTGATTACCAGAGCCTTCTGCCATGATAATTAAAGTTTTACTTTAATACTAATTATTTACTTTGCAGCTGGTCTTGGAGTGGCCATAATCATCGATTTCTCGATTTCGATTTTCACGTTGTTGTCGATGGTGAGAAGCACTGTTGTCTCTTTGACTTCTGCAATCTTGCCGTGGATGCCGCCTGCTGTGACGACGTCGTCGCCCTTCTGAAGAGCCTCGCGGAATTTAGCTTCCTCTTTCTGTTTCTTGTTCTGTGGACGGATAAAGAAAAGCCAGAACACCACGAAAATCAAAACAATCATGATGAGGCCTGAGTAACCTCCGCCTTGCTGTTGGCCTTGTGGGGCCTGAAGTAAAAACATGCTTAATGTGTTCATATTTATTTATTTAAAATTTAACATTCAAAATTAAAAATTGTCAACTGTTTGGACTTGAGCTTTGAATTTCAATATTGTCTCGGAAGGGTTGGTGTTGGCCTTCACGATGATGCGTTTGTTCTGAAATCCTTTGTGTCCCTTGCTGTCGTAGGTGATGCTGATGCTGCCTTCTTTGCCTGGTTTTATTGGCTCTCTCGGGAATTTGGTGTCGGTGCATCCGCATGTCTTCTCAACGGCTGAGATTATCAATGGAGCGTTGCCTGTATTCTTGAATTTATAGGTAAATGACATCTGTTCGCCTTGGATAATCTTACCGAAATCGTGCTCCATCACGGCGAATTCGATTTTAGGCTCTTTGGTGTTCGAGCTTTCAGTCGCTGATGCCGGATTATTTACCAGGCCGGTGTTTATCTTGTTGTCGTCGCTTCCGCAAGACACCAGCATAACTGCTAATAATAATGGTAATAATATCTTTTTCATTTTGTTATTATTTTCATTTTGTTTCGTCATTTCGAGCGACCGAAGGGAGTCGAGACCTGAGCCTGCGAAAGCATTCACTTGGTGAATAAATCTCCTGCAATTGTCTATGATTTATTCGCATTGGCGAATGCTTTCTCTTCGCTACGGTCGAAATGACGGGTTGGGTTTTATCGTCCGGAATTCCATATCATTACAGATCCTTTATATCTATAATTCTGAGTCTTTCCTTCACATTCCAAAACGTAGAAATAGGTTCCGTCGGGCAATTTGCCGCCGTCCCAATCATTCTTGTAATCGTTCGATTCATAGACTATTCGGCCCCATCTGTTGAAAATCGTGAGCTTGTTGCTCAGAAAATACACGCTCAAGTCGTTGATGGGCTTTCCTTCGTTGCCATAGCCGATTTCAAAATAGTCGTTGACGCCGTCGCCGTTAGGGGTGAAGATGTTCGGAATCTTCAGCTGTACCGGCAGAATACGGAGATGCGTGTCGGTGTAGGTGGTGTCGCAGCCGTATCCATTGGTGACGTGCAGCTTGGTGAGCGCATGGTCGTTCTCCGACTCATAATATGTGATGGTCGGACTCGGGTCGGTAAATGTCTGTTCGTATCCTTCAAACTCCCAGTAAAAATTGGATATCTCGATGACTGTGTCGTGTCCTTCGTAAATGGTGTCCAGATTGTTGAACCACCATTTTACGTATGGATTATCGAGGTAAACCGTGTCTTTAGGGTTCGACAATATCTCGATATTGGGGTTCATGTAGGCTTTCAGGCGTACCGTGTCGGTCTGCGAGCATCCGTATTCGTTGGTCACGGTCATGGTGTAGTCGGTGTAAGCGCTCAGTCCCATCGCCGTCTGTGGGTCGCCCAGATATTGGAGCGGCATAATCGGCGGGTTCCAGTGGTATGTGAATGTCGTGTATCCGCCTCCCGATGCCGTGGCTTTCGCTTTCGCTGTCTTGCCGTTGTCGGCTGTCTTGTCTGAACATGTCAGCGCAAGTTGTTGGAAATCAATGTTAAACTTCGGCCGCATCGTGATGGTGATGCTGTTGGAACATAGTTCCGCACCCGACTCGGTGTTCAATATCTTTACGCTGTAAACCGAGTTGTTTTCAGTGATTGTCACAAGCACATTCGGTCCGTTGCCGATGGTGTCGTGGTTGTGCATCCATACGTATGAATAATTCACGTTGAACTCCACGCTCATAAGCAGCTCGTCGTTGTAGCACACCGGCATCGTTACACTGTCTTCCAGCTGGATGTTGCAGTTTTGTGCTTTTAAATTATTGAAACACAATAACATAAAAGCTATCGCCGCAATGATTTTATATGTCGAAACAAACTTTCTCATTCTAATAAGTTTAATTTGCAAAATTAATAAAAATCTTTTAATTAATGCAAAATATTTGAAAATATTGTCTGTATCCCATCATTTCGAGCGTAGTCGAGAAATCACCGGCAAAAAAAGTTTTCAGAATTATTCAAAAGGCTGTGATTTCTCGACTTCACTTCGTTCCGCTCGAAATGACGAAGTGTGTGGTGTCAAAATGTCATTGTGTCTGCCAAAATTGCCGATTTTTATATTTTGGATTGCTTTTTGATGTGTTTCTGTAAAAACAATAAAAGTTGAAAAAAATGAAAGGAGATAAAAAAAACAATGAGTAACGAAATGAACAACAATCAAAACGGACAGGAAAAGGCACTCGACAGGTTTGCCCGAAACCTCAACGCTCTGGCGGCTCAAGGCAAGCTCGACCCGGTTATAGGACGTGACGAGGAGATACGTCGTGTGCTTCAGATTCTGTCGCGACGCACCAAGAACAACCCTATATTAATAGGTGAGCCTGGCGTGGGTAAGACGGCTATAGCTGAAGGCTTGGCGCAACGTATCGTGAGCGGCGACGTGCCTGAGAACCTGAAGTCGAAGTCGGTATATTCGCTTGATATGGGAGCACTTATCGCTGGCGCAATGTATAAAGGCGAGTTCGAGGAACGTCTGAAATCAGTGATAAAAGAGGTGGTCGAGAGCGATGGCGAGGTGATACTTTTCATCGATGAGATTCATACTCTTGTGGGTGCCGGTGGAGGTCAGGGCGCTATGGATGCGGCTAACATCCTGAAACCGGCTCTGGCACGTGGCGAGCTGCGTGCCATAGGCGCTACAACCTTGAACGAATATCAGAAATATTTTGAGCAGGATAAGGCTCTCGAACGTCGTTTCCAGATAGTGATGATCGACGAGCCTGACGAACAGTCGGCAATATCTATTTTGCGTGGTCTGAAAGAGAAATACGAGACACATCACCAGGTGCGTATCCTCGATGAGGCTATCATCGCTGCAGTCGACTTGTCAATAAGGTATATCTCCGACAGGTTTTTGCCTGATAAGGCTATCGACTTGATTGATGAGGCGGCTTCAAGACTTAGATTGCAGATAAACTCTGTTCCTGAAGAGCTTGAAGACGTTGAACGTAAGATCCGACAGCTTGAGATCGAGCGCGAGGCCATCAAACGTGAGAACGACAAGAAGAAAGTAGAGGAGTTGACCAACACTATCAATGAGTTAGACAAAGAACGCAAGGAGATACGCAGACGTTGGGAGACCGAGAGAGGCTTTGTGGAGAAGATTCAGAAGGAAAAACAGAATATCGAGACATACAAGCATCAGGCTGATGTGGCAGAACGTGAAGGCAACTACGGCAAGGTGGCTGAGCTGCGTTACGGCAAGATTCGCGAGTCGGAGGCTGCGATAGCTAAAGCAAAAGAGCAACTCGTTAAGATTCAAGGTGATAACCCATTGGTCGATGAGGAAGTCGATGCTAACGATGTGGCTGAAATCGTGTCGCGTTGGACAGGCATCCCGGTGCATAAGATGCTGCAGAGCGAACGTGAGAAACTGCTGAACCTCGAGTCGGAGCTGCATAAACGTGTCGTGGGACAAGACGACGCCATCGCCGCTGTCTCCGATGCCATCAGAAGGAGCAGGGCTGGCTTGCAGGACGCAAAACGACCGATAGGCTCGTTCATATTCCTGGGCACCACAGGTGTCGGTAAGACCGAGCTGGCAAAGGCATTGGCGGAGTTTCTGTTCGACAACGAGAACAACATGGTGCGTATCGACATGTCGGAGTATCAGGAGCGTCACACCGTGTCGCGTTTGATAGGTGCGCCTCCAGGATATGTGGGCTACGAAGAAAGCGGCCAACTCACTGAGGCTGTGCGTCGTAAGCCATATTCGGTGGTGCTTCTCGACGAAATAGAGAAGGCGCATCCTGATGTGTTCAACATCTTGTTACAAGTGCTCGACGACGGACGTCTGACCGACAACAAAGGCCGTCTGGTCGATTTCAAGAATACCATCATCATCATGACGTCGAACGTGCCTGAAGGCGAGTTGAGGAATCACTTCAGACCAGAGTTCCTAAACAGAATCGATGACATCATCGTGTTCAAGCAACTCACTGAGGAACAGATAGTTAACGTGGTGAAGATGCAGTTCGACAAGGTCAAGGACATGCTGAAGCAGAACGGCATCAGCATCGAGATGACCGACGCAGCCACCCGTTACATTGCGAAGATCAGCTATGACCCACAATATGGCGCACGTCCTGTGAAGCGTATGATGCAGCGTGAGTTGTTGAATGAGCTCTCGCGAATGATCATCGCCGACAAGGTGAACAAAGACAAGCCGATTACGGTTGATTATGACGGAAACGGATTGGTATTTAAGAATTAGTTTCTCTCGTCATTTCGACCGAAGCCGTAAGGCGTAGTGGAGAAATCCTCTAATAGCAAAAACATCCATGGTTATACAGCTGTGGATGTTTTTTTTTATTCTTTTTCAGCTGTCTTATTCAAAATTATCAATCTATTAACCATAATAATTACAATTTTTCAATATCTGAGGCATTGAGCTCCATCGTTGCGCTTCCACTTATACCTTCAATTTTGATTATTACACGTTTTTCTTGGCAGATGTAGGTGCCTTCTACACCTTTAAAAGGTCCAACAAGTATTCTTACTCGGTCTCCTTCTCGTAGTTCAATATTATTTTCCTGATTTTTCATAAATGATAATTTTATTTTTGAAAAACACTTTTTCCACCAACTATAATCCTCCAATCCAACTGTTTCAGCTTAACCCTTATATCATCAGTGATATCTGTCGTAAGGTAAATTATCGGTGCCTCATCAAACAAGTCCTTTTTGCAAAAACCACGAAGTTGCGACAACATTTTCTTTACATCCATAATATCAATCGGGTTATTTGCCAGGTTGATATTCTTCAAATTGAATGTCGAATGAATCTCAAAATGCTTGATTTTATTGTCGTTCAAATCAATATTGCTCAAGTATTGGCAATTCTTAATATAGCATTCTGTCAACTTGCATCCAAAACACACCAGCTGCTCAACCTCTCCAAAAATAAAGATTGGCGCATTTGTGTCATGCTTAATCTGAATCTCTTCCAGATTTTCATTAGCACACACAGTTTTCCTGATAAGTCTGTTTTTCAATATCGTCACAAGCTCCAGCTGATTCTTTGCCTGATATCGCACCTCCAATGTCGCTGCCCGACTGTTTATTATTACCATCGACTGGCGTTTGCAGTCGTTTACAATCCTTATCACCGATTGTTTGTACATCTCCTGTCGAATCATCGTAAAGTCCCTCTTTGAATAATTCAGCTCACAAATCGGCATATCCTTCAACCGTCGCACAATATTATAAGGAGACTTCAGTTCAACGCAAAGCTCCTTCCATCCTTGATTTGTGCCTATAATTTGCACCATCCTATTAACCACTTCCGGATGATTGGTGATCCATTCTTTCAGGTTAATCAACCTCAATTCATTTTCCAACTTTTTCATTACTAACATTTTTAAAATTTCTGCAAAAATATCCCGCACTTCTGCCATTATACGGCATAAGTTTACTTTTTCTTTGCATCAAAAATTGATGTTATCATGAACAGACTTATTCAAAAAGAAACAAATCCAGACATACTCCGCAAATTGCTCGCTAAATGTGAGTCGGAAATTGAAAATCTCGCCTACGATTATATAGATGGCGAGAAATGTTACAACGTTGGCAATAAAGACAAAGTCAGACCTAAAATTGAAGAAAGAGCCGACATCCTCGACCGTCTGTTTGAGCTTCATTTCAATGCTGCTGATCATGAAAGACTTTCTCAATTCAACAACATGTTGGAAACCATTGAAAAGAACATGATTGCCAAGCATATCGACATGTACAAAAAACTAAAAGCTATCGACGACAACTACATGCTTTACAGTCACTTGGTTTACCGGTACGACGACAACAATTCTCAGCTGCAGCCCCTTGAAGACGACAACTATTATGGCTCTCATTGGAACAAGATGATAGATGTCATCGATTTCTGCTCTGTTCTTGACTATGATATATTTGAGTGTAGCAATGAAGACGGCACCGTTTACGACGACGGTTGGCGAGAGTCTATCAGAGCATCATTTTCTATGACTTCCGACATTAAACCTTGTTATTCCTTTTGGGAACTTCTCAATGAACATGGTTACAGCATCCCCGATGTCCTTCAGATGACGACTTACGAATACGTTCACGAAGCTTGGGCCACATTGATTTGCAATGTTTGACAAAATTTTTAAACTTCTGCTGCAAAATGGCACAACCTTATCGTTTCTTTGCATTGTTAATTAAAATTATTGTCATACTTATATTCTTATACTATGGAAACAAACAACACCATTGAAGCTTTGCTCAAAAAGCAAGTCAAGAAAGAAGCAATGAAGAAAATCTCTTCAGATTTTGCTTTAACCACCAGTACTGGCACGAACTCGACTGGCATGAAATCTCCGACAATCGAGAAATCAACTGGACAACCGAAATGCTCGATCGCTGGAAAAACGAGATTGACTGGAAACAACTCTCAAAAACATCCAACGAAATTTTGTTATCACCCGAAATTATCGAAAGATATAAAGATTTTTGGGATTGGCAGGAATTATCAGACAACAGCGATCTCAAGTTGTCATACGAACTGATCGACAAATACATCGACCGCTGGGATTGGGCAAAACTTATCAACGGCCACTGGCGTGAAGAAGAAATCTACTCTCTCGATTTCCTCAAGCGATATCAGCAATACATCCCGGTTGATGAATTGGAGGATAGCTCTTTGTGGTATGCCATCGTTGATGAGGCAGTCGAAAACATTAAAAAAGATATGATTTTCGGAAAATAGTTTCTAATCCTTTCTTTTTTATTATATTTGCAAAAATTATTCATTATGTCGATTAACCTCCTTAACAAATACGTCTGGCTTGTTGAAACAATCTACAAGAACAAGTATATTTCCTTTGAGGATATCAACAAAAAATGGCTTGATGATGATATTAGCGAAGGCGTTGAAATCCCCAAACGAACATTCAACACTTGGCGAAACGAGGTGGAAGTAATATTTGGTATAGATATCCAATGCGAACGCAGAGGAGGATACCACTATTACATCGAAAATGTTGATGATATCAAAAATGGAGGCTTACGGAGTTGGCTACTCAGCACCATCTCCGTGAGCAATCTTATTATGGAAAACAAACAACTTAAAGACCGTATATTTTTAGAAAACGTTCCTTCTGGCCAAGAATATCTTCAAACAATCATAGAGGCCATGAAAGGAAATAATCTTCTCAACATCACATATCACAGCTATTGGCGAGACGAAGACAATACTTCCAACGTCACTCCTCTTTGTATCAAACTGTTCCGCCAGCGTTGGTACATGATTGGACAAAGCGACACACGACGAGTTTATTCTCTCGACCGCATCGTAAGCCTAACGAAAAAAGAGGAAACTTTCGTAATGCCAAAAGACTGGGATGCTGATGAATTCTTTAGTGGCTGCTTTGGAATGTTTCCTCTCTCTAATATCGACAAACAATCAGTCAAACTTAAAGTCAACTGGGGCCAAGCCAACTATATTCGCGATTTGCCTCTTCACGAATCTCAAAAAGAAGTTGAGCGCAACGATGAATATAGCATCTTTACCTATTTTCTCCGTCCGACCTTCGATTTCCAGCAAGAACTTCTCTGGAACGGCGAGGATATGGAAGTTATTGAACCTGTTTGGCTCCGCAAAGAGATGGCGGGCAAAATCAAGCGCATGTGGAACAAATATAAGGAGGATAAGTAATGAAAGACTTTGCAGCTATTGATTTTGAAACAGCCAATAACGAGCGCACTTCGGTTTGTTCTGTTGGCGTTGTGATAGTCCGCAACGGCGAGATTGTCGATTCGTTCTATTCGCTCATCCAGCCCGAACCAAACTATTACAACTACTGGTGTTCGGAGGTTCATGGTCTTTGTCACAATGACACTGACGATGCTCCAGTTTTTCCTTACGTCTGGGAAAAGATAGAGCCGCTCATCGAAGGTCTTCCTCTGGTGGCACATAACAGTCCGTTTGATGAAGGCTGCTTGAAAGCTGTGTTCAGAGTCTATCAAATGACATACCCGGATTATGAGTTTTACGACACGCTTTGTGCATCTCGAAAACATTTTGGCAAGCTGCTCCCTAACCATCAGCTTCACACAGTCGCTGAAGCATGTGGCTATCATTTAGAAAATCACCACCATGCGTTAGCCGATGCAGAAGCTTGCGCTTGGATAGCTAAAGAAATATTGTAAACAATCAATCTGTGCAAAAATTGCACAAGTTAAATTGAAAGATTTTTGTCGTAAACTTAATATATCAAAGAAATAATTAAAAACAAAATACTATGCCTCAACTGATTAACTATGGTAAAGAGATGCTTAGAGTCTCTTCAAAAGGAGTCGAGTATTCAACCAACGGTGGCCGCTCTTGGAGCCCACGTTATTCTGGCTCATCATGCGGAACTTTTATCGACCTTATGGCGTATGGCAACGAATTGCTCGCCGTTACATCCAAAGGTGTATACTATTCAACCAACGAAGGCCGTTCTTGGAGTCCACGTTACTCCGGCTCATCCTGTGGTGATTTCAACAGCTTAGCCGATGGTGGCAAAGAGTTGCTCGCCAATACCAGCAAAGGTTTATATTATTCAACCAACGGCGGAAGAAGCTGGAGTAGAAGATCGTGATTTACGACAAATAAATAACAAAAATGAACAATATAGAAACCCGTCCTATTGGACAAGTAATTCGAAACGAAAATACTCCAGAAAGGTCAATTCGGGTAGAGCATTTTCTGATTCCATCATATCAGCGTGGTTATCGTTGGACTGAGATACATGTAAAGGCACTATTGGAGGATATTGATGATTTTATTAAAAGTCAATCAGTACCCGGAGCGATTCGTTCATCGTACTGTTTACAGCCCATAGTTGTGGTTGCTCAACAAGATGAAGAGGGAAAACTGCTTTGGGAAATTGTTGATGGCCAGCAAAGATTAACCACACTATACATCATATTAAAACGATTGGGAAAACCTTGCTTTAAGCTTTTTTTTGAGAAACGCCCCGAAAGCAACGATTTCCTCGAGAAACTATCATCATCTACCCAAAACCATGACAGCCCTGATTTTCATTTTATGAGTGAAGCATTTAATTGTATTGATGATTGGTTTAAAAAGAAAGAGGAAATTGACGTTGCATACGCTGATGATTTTGCAACAACACTTTTAAAGCTTGTTCAGGTTATTTGGTATGAGGTTCAGTTGAAGTCAAACGCTATAACAGAACGCGAAGCGGAAAAAATAGATATTTTTAATCGTTTGAACATTGGAAAAATACCGTTGGAGGATGCCGAATTAGTGCGAGCTTTGTTGATGAGCAAGGTTGATGGCAAATCCGAACATGAAAAGCTCATGCGTCAAGCCGAGTTTTCAAATGAGTGGTATGAAATAGAACATTGGCTGCAACAGCCTGAGACCTGGAAATTCCTCACACCTAAAAGTTTTGCCAACCATATTCAGTTGATATTCGAACTACAGGCTCATAATAAGAACTCTGAAAACTACAATACCTACAAATGGTTTGAGCAAGAGTTGCGAAATAGTGAGAATGCACAAGAAAAAGCATCTGAGTTATGGAAACAGACAAAAGAAATCTTCAGTAGGTTCCGTTATTGGTTTTCCGACCGAAGTATTTATCATTATTCAGGCTTTTTGTTAGTAGCCGGGGAAGTTAAATTGAGCGATTTGTTATCCCTTTCAGAGAATAATAAAAAAGCTTTCAAAAAGGAATTAAAGAACAAGATAAAGGCATATATTGAAAACACAGACACTGAGCAACTGTCCTATGACAACAATCAAGAGGAGCTAAAAAGGTATCTGCTATTGTTCAACGTGTTGTCTGTCCAACAATTGAAAGCAAATCCCCAGAATCGTTTTCCGTTTAATCTTTATCGTGAGATTAAGAGTGGTGAGCGTTGGAGTCTGGAGCATATTCATGCGCAAAAATCTCAAGATCCTTTACAAACCGATAAAATAATACGAGAATGGATCTCCGATACCCTAAATTCGATTTCCAAAATAACGACAATTACTAAGAGTGTAGAAGATCAGGCTGAAACTATTGATATCACTCCATTAAAAGAAGAGTTGTTGGAGATGTCAAAATGCGAAGATATTGATAAAGAAATGTTCAATGATTTAAGGGAAAGAATTGTTGTGGCTTTTGATTCTCGTGGAACGATGCACGCTCTCGAGAACATGGCTTTGCTGTCTTGTCCAGATAATTCACGCTTGAACAATGCAATATTTCCTGTTAAACGCGATAGAATTATTGAAATGGAACGTCAAGGACGATTCATACCTCCATGTACAAGAAATGTGTTTTTAAAACTATATAGCAAAGCCGACAATCAGCCGTTTTTTTGGAGTACCACCGATAAAATCGACTATATAGCCGAAATCAACAGAGTATTTGATTGTTTTAAAAAAGAAATGGAAGAAAAATGAATACCACACATACTTTAATGTCCCTTTGTGGTGATTTCGACAAAATAGAAATCCCTATTATTCAACGTGATTATGCCCAAGGACGAGAAGAACAGGCTTCACTAAGAAGTAACTTTGTAAACTATCTGATAAAATCATTGACAAAAAAAACGCCTATCGAGCTAGATTTTATCTATGGCAACATAAGGTCGGATCAAGATGCCAAAAACTCTAATAAAACCATTCGTACTTTTATTCCAATAGATGGCCAACAACGTCTAACGACCTTATGGCTGCTTCATTGGTTTTTGGCTGTAAAAGAAAACAGACTCTCGGAAATAAATTCTTGGATGAAAAAGTTCTCCTATGAGACCCGTCCTTCTTCGCACGACTTCTGTCTCAGGTTAATGACTGAACGGTTTTCTGAAGATAATTTGGGTTGCATTGATGAGTTTGTTAGAGACCAGAGTTGGTTTGATAACGAATGGAATCATGACGGTACAGTGAGCGGTATGCTCCGTATGCTAAAGACATTCAGTCAATATGATGCTTTATTGAATGGTTCTGTAACTTTGGATCAATTGCTTTTGCAAAAAGCAATCTCTTTCTATTTCGTTCCTTTAAAACAATTTGGGTTGTCTGAAGAACTCTATATACGTATGAACGCCCGTGGCAAAATACTGACAGATTTTGAGAATTTCAAATCAGAGTTTTACAAGATAATAAAAAACAGCTCTCGCTTGGAAGAAGTAAAAGACAAAATGGAGAGTGTCTGGGTGGAGAACTTGTGGCCCTATCGAAAGAAGAATGTATTTGTAACAGATGACTGCTTTATGAGCTATCTAGCCGTCATAACCCGTATGGTTTATTTCAGAAAAGCAAAATACAGAGCGGATGAGTACCCAAGCGATTTTCTTGATCTGTCTTTGTTGCGTGAGATATATTCTGATCCTGATAATGTGGATTTTCTATTATTCTCTCTTGATAGTATTCCTATTATCAAAAGTATTAAAACGAATAACTTGTTATGGGAAAATGGCGGCACTTCGCTAAATGACATTTTAGCTAACGCTATCCAAGGAAAGAATATGATAACTGAAAAAATGATTATCCTTTTCGCTTGCTTGGTGTTTCTTTACCGCCATAATAACACAAAGAAGATGGCTGATTTCATTCGCGTAGTTAGAAATCTGATTTACAATACTAATGACAAGTCCGAACGTGATCAACCACGAATCATGCGAAGCATCGAAAAGCTAGCAGAGAGCAGTGACGTGCATTACGTCTTTGCTGAATCAAATTATAACCTTAAAGGCTTGCGAGATTCACAATGCAGAGAAGAACATTTTAAATCTTTGCTGATTCTTAAATGCCCTGAATCGAAAGCGCTGCTTAATAAAATGGAAGATAATGATAATCTAAGAGGTTGTATTTCTTCTTTGATTGCGGGGGTAATTGTTAGTGAAGAAAAAGAAATCGCTTCTTTTGACTTCGCTGATTATCATTCAGAGGAGTTCAATCTGAATAGGCTTGGGAGATTGTATGATGTCTACTGCTTATTAAGTAAAAATGGTTTTGAAAGAGTTTGGGGCGACTTGTTGAATACATCATTATATGCTCATAACAAAGCATCGGGTAGAGTGGTATTTGATGATGATTATAGTATAAATCCTGCAATCATTGCATTGACTGTGGCATATATGGATTCTGGAATGGAAGATATTGAAGAATACCTAATTAAAACAGAAAAGAAAACAATTAAAAAGCTGACGAGGAAATATGAGGATTTTGGATCTATTAGAGATGTCAAATTGCAATTGTATCTTTATTATGTATTGACAAGAAGAATTATGATGCTCGGAATAAACGATTTCTTTAAAAACGGCAGGCGCTTTGGGTGGCTACAAAAAGAAAAGGGTTTCGCTTCGCTTTTCTATGGTGGTATTGATGGAGACCCATGGTTTAGTGATGATGGCCATAATCCGATATTTCAAACATATGGCTCCCAATTTCGTTATAATTGGGGGTTAAATAAGGCTCATGCGATTCCAATTGAGATAATAGGTTCGGGAAGACCTCAAAGGGCGTTTGAACGATTGATAGAATGGGCTGAAGAAGAATAGATATCCATGCTCTCCGTCATCTCCGACTCCGACCACTACACCACCGTGCTTGACCTTGCCTCTAAAGCCAAGCACACCCTGTGGATTGGCACAGCCGACATCAAGGATCTTTACATCCTGAAGGGCAAAAAGGAAAAACCTTTCCTAGGAGTGATATCCGATTTGATAGGGAAGGGAGTTGAAGTTCGTCTCATTCACGCAAAAGAACCCGGGCAAAACTTCAGGGATGATTTCGACCGCTATCCGAATCTCATTCAACATCTTGAGCGTGTAATGTGCCCACGAGTTCATTTCAAAATCATCATAATCGATATGGAGCTTTGCTACGTCGGCAGCGCCAACATCACTGGTGCCGGCATGGGAATGAAAGCAGACACCAGACGTAACTTTGAAGCTGGCATACTAACCGATGAGCCTCAAATCTTAGATGCAGCCATTGAGGAATTCGATAAAGTTTGGCGAGGCAGCGAATGCCAAAAATGCAAACGAAAAGACTTCTGTTCCGACCCAATAGCATAAAATAAAATTTTAATATTTCTGTAAACATCTGCTGTGATCTGGCGGATGTTTCCTTTTTATTTGCAGAACTTTATGTTTAATTAAACTAATAAATTATGTACAACTTAAAACATGTTTTGGTGTTGTTATCAATGATGTTTTTCATCTCAACGCCTCCTTCAGGAAGAAATGGAGAATTAAAAAATTATCAGTGCACTAAATGTGGAACGCTGATGCAATCCACTAGCCGACCATCAACTCTAGGCTGCCGCTCAGGTGGTTCTCATCAATGGAATGAACTTGGCCCTATTGGCAATGAAAACTATCAATGTACAAAATGCAAACTCCATGTGGAAAGTCACCAACGTCCAAGCACTCTTGGTTGCACATCTGGCGGCTCTCATCAATGGAATGATCTTGGCAGAATCGGAACCGACACTTATCAGTGCCAAAAATGCGGTCTTACTATATGCAGTGCCGAGCGGCCTTCTACTTTGGGCTGCAACTCCGGCAGTCACCAATGGAATAAATTGAACAGATAGATTTATTTTGTTCCTGATTCCTAGATATTTGTTATATTTGCATTGTTAAATCATTAAATTTTAAGCCTTATGTTGTTCAGAATTACAGTAAAACAAAGCAGAAACGTTAATAGCGTTCGCCTCGACAAAGGTATGACTGCAGATATCTCTTTCCAGTACAACAACCCATTAGGAGATATTAAAGGCAAAGAGCTGATCAGAAACGCCTTTATGAATAAATATGGCATCGACCTCAAAAAAGCCTGTGCCATCGATTCGGTAAACCTCGACGTTCAAATGATTAATTAGTTATTGTCTATGTCAGAAGAACTCAAACAACAACAAGAGTTAATAGAAAAGGAAATCTATGACCTTGCTGAGCAACTCGGTTTAAGCAATGATGATTGTCAACCTATCACTGACGGCGTTTGTTCTATCGACAGTTATTTGAAATCACATCCCAAAGTCATGTGGATTCTTAAAGAGCCATGGGACAATATTGAGGATGGCAAACCAGTAGGAGGTTATTGGTCCATCCCGAATGATTGCTTTGCAGTTAAAGATAATATATGGTCTCAGCGCACATGGCAACCAATCATATATATTATGTATGGCTACTTGCACAATATGATGTGGCAAGATATGGATTGGATTCATGACAATAAAAAGATGGCAGATGTTATGAAGGATATAGCATATATCAATGTTAGCAAGATGCCAGGATATTCTCGATCAACATGGTCAAACATAAACAAATGTTATAACATATGGAAACCAATTCTTGATAAACAAATTGAGATTTATTCTCCAGATGTTATTATATGTGCGGGAACTTTTTCACATTTTAAAGATGATTTTAAAAATGTAGGGTTACAACAATTAAACTCTGCTAAAAGCTTGATAAACTATTTTAAATCAGGTAATAGAATTATCATTGACACATATCATCCTTTGCAAACCCAAATAGATAGAGGCTCTTATATTGATTCAGTGATTGAAGTACTCAATGAGTATTTCCCTAGAGAATAATTTTTAACCTCTGAGATAATATTTACAAAAACATCTGCTCCAATTCAGCGGATGTTTTTGTTTTCTTTGCAGAAAAATTACTGCTATGCTTAACATTCACGACTACGACATTGCCCTCATTGAGAAAGAAATCATCATGAGGTACGACAAAACACCTTGCGACTATCCAGATTTTTCATGTCTGTTGGAATTAAGACAAGATATGATCAACAAACGTGTTTTGGCTCATCAGGAGGAAATCTTGCCTGATATCATTGCATTTAATGATGCGGTTACCCTAGCATTACGCGACATGTACGACCAAGCCCATCGCATCTGGGACAACATCAAAAGCAACAAAGATTTTGGTGATGAAGTGGAATTGACGGCTGAATGCTATTTTGGAAGAAAATATCCGAAACTTCATCCAATTCAAGGCGACGATCGGCAAAATCTATGGGATGCATTATGTGATAGTGGATGGAATGTTATTTATGATTCAGGAGTACTATATAGCCTAGTGTTCCCAATGTATTCAAATGACTCGTTCGATTCTATTATTGGCATTGATATGAACAGGAATGAAGGTCTTGATCCTGAACTGACAAAAGACCTGCATCTTAACATGGCTTTTCATAATGTATTTAGTCATTGCAATTTTGCAATCACAGATATCATCTATGTCCGTGATTTCTATACGGAATTTAAAATTGAAATAAATAAAAATTTGTCTTATTGTCATAAATAATGATTGAAAAGTGTTCCTGCTCCTATACAATGTTCTCTGCCCAGTGTGAGTGTGAGGGCGGGAAATGGGCAGATCGTAAAAAACGAGCAAATCCAACAGCAGAAAAGAATACAGAAGAAGATGAATGGTATTGTTTTAGGGTAATACCCGAAATGGATACAAATCTATTTAAAACTGCACTCGATCGTCTTATCAATGAAGCAAAACAGAATGGAGATTTACAAGCAATAGCAGAATAATTACGCATACACAACTACATCTCCAACTCCAACCACTACACCACCGTGCTTGACCTTGCTTCAAAAGCCAAGCACACCCTGTGGATTGGTACAGCCGACATTAAGGATCTGTATGTGGAGGTGGACAATGAGAAGAAGCCATTCCTGGCACTTATAGCCCAACTCATTCGAAAAGGTGTGGAGGTTAGACTCATCCATGCCAAAGAACCTGGGCCGGCTTTCCGAGAAGATTTCGACAAATATCCGGTGCTTTTTGACCAACTGGAACGAGTCCTATGTCCACGTGTCCATTTCAAGATGCTTGTCTTTGATGGTCAAGTGGCCTATATTGGAAGTGCCAACCTCACCGGAGCAGGCATTGGCATGAAAGATGATGGTACTCGCAACTTTGAGGCTGGCATATTAACTGATGACCATGAAATCGTTGAAAAGGCAATGAACCAGTTCGATGACGTATGGATTGGGAAACATTGCAAGGCATGTAAGCGTAGAGATTATTGTGGCGACCCAATCGCCTGATTTTTTCAAAAAATAAATGTTTCAAACATGTGCCTTAATTCGGCACATGTTTGTCGTTTCTTTGCATCGTAAATTTAATAAAAAACAAAGTTTAACCAACTACGCTGTCGCTGCAGCACCAAGAACTGCCATAAACAAGAACACCAGCAGCGCGATGGTGATTATCGCCAGTATGCTTCCGAGACATCCCCATTTGCGCTCGCCTTGGGGCAGAGGATCTGATATAAGGCATATTATCAGTCCAATGAAAGGAGTGAGCAGAACTGACAGGAAAAACGCCCATCCGAATCCGATGTTGCGTCGTGCTCCGACCAGTCCCACGAGAGCTGCCAGGAAAGTATCCGACAAAATTCCGAATATGAGTAATGTTAGTGCCATAGTTGTAAATTTTTTTTGCAAAGATATAAAAAAAAGCACCATTCATCGGTGCTTTTTTGTTGTTAACGACTATAGCCTAAAGTCTAACGACTAGAGACTAAAGACTAATTAAGCTTCAGCTGGTGCTTCTGCTGCCGGTGCCTCTTCTGCTGGGGCTTCCTCAGCGTTCTCGGCTGCTGCTGCGGCTGCTGCCTGTGCTGCGAGCTCTGCTTGTTTCTTGGCGATAGCCTCAGCGCGAGCGGCGTTCACCTTGCTCTCAGCTTCGATTCTTGCCTTCTGGTCAGCTTTCTTCTTGTCGGCTTTTGCCTTGATTTCGCTGGCTAACTTGGCTTCTTTTTCCTTCATCCATGTCTGGAACTTGACCTCAGCCTGCTCTGCTGTCATAGCGCCCTTCTGAACACCAATCATGAGGTGCTTCTTGAGCATGACACCCTTCTTCGAAAGGATTGAACGGACTGTGTCGGTTGGCTGAGCACCCTTGTTTAACCAATCAAGAGCTTTGTCAAAATTCAAATTGATCTCAGCTGGAACTGTTACAGGATTGTAAGTTCCGATTTTTTCAATAAATCTACCATCACGAGGTGCGCGACCGTCTGCAATTACAATGTGATAGAAAGGCTGACCCTTTTTACCATGTCTCTGTAATCTGATTTTTGCTGGCATAAAATTACTTTTTTAATTGATTTATAATTAGTTAACTCAAACCTACCCGAGGTTTGCGGGTGCAAAAGTACAAAATTTTTCAACATCTACAACATTTTTCGAAAAATATTTTTCTAAACTTCTGATTCTCAAATCTTTGCAAAAATTTTAAAAATTATCTACAAAATCCGAAAATATTGTTTATCTTTGAAACTCCATTTTATGGAAATTGACCCATTGATAATCAAACAAATAAATTGTAAATTCGCTTTGGCTAATGGCTAACGGCTAATAGCTAATGGCTAAAAAATAAGGATATGTTTCTGATTTTCGACACCGAGACCACTGGATTGCCACTGCTGAAAAACGCACCGCTGACTAACTTCGAAAACTGGCCGCGAATGGTCCAGATTGCGTGGCAGCTGCACGATGAACTCGGCAACTTCGTCGAGGCTCAGAACCATATCGTGCGCCCCGATGGCTTTGAAATCCCTATCAACGCCAAGATGGTGCACGGAATCTCTACGGAATACGCACTCGAACATGGCGAACCGCTTGCCGATGTGCTCAATATGTTCCTCGAAGCGGCAAAAAAAGCCAAATACCTTGTCGGTCATAACATCAACTTCGACCTCAGCATTGTAGGATGCGAGTTCCTGCGCGACCGTGGCGAAAACCCGCTGCCGAATTGGAAAGTGGTGGATACTTGCACAGAAAAGACTGCCGAATACTGCAAATTCCCAGGCGGTAGTCACGGACGTTTTAAACTGCCTAAACTTATTGATTTTCATAAGCTTCTGTTTGGCGAAGACTTCAGCTCGGCTCATAACGCCTGCGCCGACGTGGAGGCTACAGCACGCGTCTTCCTCGAATGTGTACGCCTCGGAGTGCTTGATAATGCTGATATCCCGGAAGGTGAGGAGTTCTTCGAAAAATTCCGTGAGGCGAATCCTGACGTGATGAAAGCCGCAGGAATCGAGATAAAGCCGAATTACGAGGTTGAAGAAGAGCCGAAAGAAGAGCCTAAAGCTGAAGAAAAACCTGCGGAAACACATACAGAAACTGACAAAATCAAGTTTACACACCTTCACGTTCACTCGCATTTCTCTATCCTCGACGGAATGTCGAAGATTCCGGATTTGGTTGACAAATGTCTGAAAAACGGAATGTATGCAATGGCTCTTACCGACCATGGTAACATGTTTGGAATCAAGGAGTTAGCCGATTATTCCGACAAGGTTAACGGAAAAGTTAAAGATAAAATCAAGGAGCAGGAGGAGATTCTGAAAAAAAAGGACGCGACGGAGGAGGAGAAAGCCGCTGCAAATCAAGAGATTGCGAAGCTGAATACGCAGTTTTTCAAGCCTATTTTCGGTACCGAGGCTTACTGCGCTCCGGTAAATATCGCCAAGCGCGAAGGCCGTACCGACCGCGGCTGGCACCTTATCCTATTGGCAAAGAACAAGACGGGCTACAAAAACCTCTGTAAGCTCGCATCAATAGCATATACCGACGGTTTCTACTACAACCCGCGTATCGACCACTCGCTTTTGGAGAAATATCACGAGGGCATCATCGCAAGCTCGGCTTGTCTTGGTGGCGAGGTGCCGCAAAAGATAATGAACGGCGACATCAAAGGGGCAGAGGAGACGATAATGTGGTTCAAATCGCTGTTTGGTGACGACTATTACCTTGAAATTCAACGACATAAAACCGACAAGCCTGGCGGCGACCAAGAGGTTTACGCACGTCAGGTGGAAGTCAATAAGGTGATTCTGGAACTGGCTAAGAAGACAAATACCAAAGTCATCTGCACCAACGACGCGCATTTCGTTGAAGAGGAACACGGCGAGGCACACGACCGGCTTATCTGTCTCAGCACAGGCAAAGACCTCGACGATCCGACACGAATGCATTACACCAAGCAGGAATGGCTCAAGACACCTGAAGAAATGTACAAGATTTTCTCAGATGTGCCGGAAGCTCTCGCAAACACTATGGAAATCGCCGACAAGGTAGAGGCATATTCCATCAACTCCGACCCGATAATGCCGGAGTTCGACATCCCGAAGGAGTTCGGAACTGTGGAGGAATACAAGAAGAAATTCACCGAAGAGGACCTTTTCAACGAGTTCACGCGCAACGAACACGGCGAGGTGGTGATGAGCCAAGAGGCGGCTGAGAAGAAAATCAAGAAGATGGGCGGCTACGAGAAGCTGTACCGCATAAAACTTGAGGCTGACTACCTTGCGAAACTGGCTTGGGAAGGCGCGAAGATGCGCTACGGCGAGAATCTCACCGAAGAACAGAAGGAACGCATCAACTTCGAGCTGCATACCATGAAATCCATGGGTTTCCCTGGCTACTTCCTCATTGTGGCGGATTATATCCGTGGCGCCCGTGAGGAACTCGGCGTCTCTGTAGGTCCGGGTCGTGGCTCGGCGGCAGGCTCCGTGGTGGCTTACTGCTTGAAAATCACCGATGTGGACCCGCTGAAATACGACTTACTGTTCGAGCGTTTCCTTAACCCTGACCGTATCTCGTTGCCTGATATCGACGTTGACTTCGATGACGACGGCCGTGGCAAGGTGCTCGACTGGATTACCAAGAAATACGGCAAGGAGAAGGTGGCTCATATCATCACTTACGGCACCATGGCTGCGAAATCCGCCATACAGGACGTGAGCCGCGTGCAGAAGATTCCGCTTTCGGAGGTCGCCACAATAAAGAGTTACATCCCTGACCGCAATTTCCCTGAGAATATCAAGGATGAGAAAGGCAAGTCACCGAAGGTGAACCTCAAAAACTGCTACAAATACGTGCCTCAGCTTAAAGACATGCTCAACGGCGAAGACGAGAACGTGTCGTCGATGCTGACGTATGCCAGCGAACTCGAAGACACCAACCGTCAGATCGGCATCCATGCCTGCGGCGTCATCATCGGTGCTGACGACCTGACGAAGTTCGCTCCTGTCTGTACCATCAAAGATAAGGATTCAGGCGAGGATGTGCTTGTCACTCAATACGATGGACACGTTGTGGAGAACGTCGGTCTCATCAAGATGGACTTCCTTGGTTTGAAGACTTTGACACAAATCAAAGACGCTCTTGCGAATATCAAGAAAACCCATGGTATCGACCTCGATATCGACCATATCCCGATTGACGACAAGGAGACTTTTGCTTTGTTCAGCTCCGGCAACACCATCGGCACGTTCCAGTTTGAATCGCCAGGCATGCAGAAATATCTTAAGGAGCTGCAACCTTCTGTGTTTGAGGACCTTATCGCTATGAATGCCCTCTATCGTCCGGGCCCGATGGACTACATCCCGACGTTTATCGCACGTAAGCAGGGCAGGGAGCCTATCGAATACGATTTCCCGGAGATGGAGAAATATCTCAAGGACACCTACGGCGTGACGGTGTATCAGGAGCAGGTGATGCTTCTGTCGCGACAGCTCGCCAACTTCACCCGCGGCGAGTCGGACACCCTGCGTAAGGCTATGGGTAAGAAGCAGATAGCTAAGATGATGGAGCTCAAGGACAAATTCATGAAACAAGGCCAGGAGCTCGGTCATGACGCGAAGACTCTTGAAAAGATTTGGAACGACTGGGAGAAGTTCGCTTCGTACGCCTTCAACAAGTCGCACGCCACATGTTATTCGTGGGTCGCATACCAGACGGCATATCTGAAGGCTCATTATCCGGCGGAATTCATGGCTGCGGTGTTGAACTCGAGCATCCGCGACGCAGAAGAGGTTATCTTTATGCTTGACGAATGCAAGCGAATGAAAATCAACGTGTTGCCACCGAGTGTCAACAGGTCGGAGTATAAGTTTACTGTCGATGAAAAAGGCAATATCTGCTATGGATTGGGTGGTATCAAGGGCATTGGCGAGGTGGCTGATGCCATAAAAGACGAACGCGAGGCCAATGGACGTTTTACCAGTTTTGCCGATTTCATGGCCAGGGTGGGGGCGAAGAGCCTTAACAGAAAGGTGCTGGAACAGCTTGCAAGAGCTGGCGCTTTCAGCGACTTCACCGAATTGCACCGTGCCGCATATTTCTACATCGCTCCAGGCGAGAAGATGAACTTCATCGAGAAGTCGATAAAACAGGTGAATGCAAGCAACGAACGTAAAAACAATGCACAGATCGACCTTTTCGGCGAACTCGAGGCGGCTGGAGGCGACGACCTGTTCAAACTCGACATCCCAGAATGTGAGCATTGGTCGAACATCAAGATGCTTGACGAGGAAAAAGAAGCCATAGGATTCTATCTCAGCTCGCATCCGCTTGACGCATACGAATATACAATCAGGTATTTCGTTGACACCAAGCTCGAAAATCTGAAGAATGTCATAGAAACAAAGAAAGGCACGACGATTCATATTGCCGGAATAGTGACAAATTCAGCCGAGATGACTTCAAAAGCAGGTAAGCCTTTTGGTAAGTATGTCATTGAAGATCAGACGAGTAGCTATGACTTTGCGCTGTTTGGCGAGACATATTTGAAATTCCATCATCTGTTTGTCTTGGGAACACCTTTATACATTACGGGTATTGTCCAGGAGCCGTATTACAACAGGAATTTGGAGGATGACAAGAAACGTCCGAACGAGTTGAAGGTGTTGGAAGTCAAGTTACTTGACGAGGTGTTTGATAAATCGAAGCGTGAGGCGAAATTTGTATTGAATATCACTAAGTTGACGAGCGAAAATGTCAAAATTATCATTGACATCATCAAGGAAAACCCTGGAAATCAGCCGTTTTCTGTGCTTTTGGTTGACAAAGAGCACAACATGACATGTTCGACGCATCCTGCGAAAGGCAATATCAATGCGGAGGCGGTTTTCAAAAAAATGAACGATTATGCTGATTTGGTGACGTATGATTTGTTAAAATGATTATCTTTGCAAAAATTTATTAACGAAAAAATATTTAAAACTATGGCAATGCAAATCAATGAACAGAACTTCGAAGCTGAAGTTTTGAAATCGGAAGTCCCTGTAATGGTTGACTTTGGCGCAACATGGTGCGGTCCGTGCCGCATGATTGCTCCTTATATGGATCAGATAGCTGACGAATACGCTGGCAAGGCAAAAGTCGTGAAAGCTGACGTTGACGAATGTGGCGCTCTTGCCGCACAGTTCGGCATCAGAAACGTGCCTACGGTGTTGTTCTTCAAGAACGGTGAAGTCGTTGAGAAACACGTTGGCGGCGCTCCAAAGGCAGTGTTCGAGGAGAAACTGAAGAAATTCTTGTAATTCTCGCTTTGTCATTTCGACTGCAACGTAACGAAGTGAAGTGGAATGGAGAAATCCTTTTTAGATAAAAACATTTGAAAAGGATTTCTCGACTCCACTTCGTTTCGCTCGAAATGACAACTAAATTATGGTATTAGACAAAGCTAACATAGCGCCTCTTGGAAGTCTTGAGTTCCACGCTCGGCAGATTGTCGAGGGCTTCATCACGGGACTTCACAAGAGTCCGTTTCATGGGTTTTCAGTCGAGTTTGCGGAACATCGTCTGTATAACACCGGCGAGCCCATCCGTAATATCGACTGGAAGCTTTATGGCCGGACTGATAAGCTTTTCGTCAAGCGTTTTGAGGAGGAGACCAACCTCCGCTGCCAACTGGTCATCGACACCAGCTCAAGCATGTATTTCCCTGTAAAACAAAAGCTTGACTACCAAAATCCCAACAAACGTTGGTGCTCTGTCTACAGTGCAGCGTCTTTAATGGAGCTGATGCGCCGTCAGCGTGATGCCGTGGGCTTGGATTTGTTTGACGACGACATCACGATACACACCGATGCCAAGCTTTCTCCAGTGCATATCAACATGATTTACAATGAGTTGGAGAAGCTTTTGCTGCCTTACGACAAAAACCGGAAACAAACAACCAACGCAACAGCCTGCCTTCACAAGATTGCCGAGATGACGCACAAACGCTCGCTTGTGGTAATTTTCAGCGACATGATTGACAGCCTTGAGTCGCACGACGACTTGTTTGCGGCGCTTGAGCATCTGCGCTACAACAAACATGAGGTGGTTCTGTTCCATGTTCATGACGGACTGCTCGAACAGAAACTCGAGTACGAAAACCGTCCGTATCGTTTTGTGGACCTCGAATCGGGCGACGTGGTGAAACTCAACCCGACAGAAGTCAAGGAGAAATATGAGCAAATCATGAAAGCTCGCAAAGACGAGCTCCTCCGCCATTGTTACCAATACCAAATCGACTATGTCGAAGCCGACATCAACAAGCTGTATGACCAGGTGCTGACAGCGTATCTCATCAAGAGACAGAAGCTATATTAAACCAAGTCATTTCGACCGAAGCCGATAGGCGTAGTGAAAAATCTCCTAACAAATCTAATTATTCTCTACAATTTCCAAACCAGCTGCAGCTTCCCATCGGTCTTCACGTTCCCTTCAATCTTTTCCAGTCCGCTGCCAATTTCGTTGACATCACTGTATATTGTGCTGCCGATTTTTGCGTTTACCGACAGCCCCCATCGGAGCTTGACCTTGCCTAACAGATAGATTCTCATACCTTTATGATAAAAACTCCCGATTGAAAATGAATTCAACACATCGTTTTCGTATGCATAAACCGCACCGCTCGGACTGTCGAACAAGGCATATCTGAAGGCAAAGCTAAACGGCTGATTCTCAGGATTATACAGAATGTCTTGATATATCAGATACGAACTGACACCCGTTTCATAACCGGTGTTGTTAATGTTGTATTCCACACGGTTTTTCAAGGTGAAATTATAACCAATAGGGTAGGCAATGTGGAATCTCAGCGACATTTTTCGTTCATGTATCAGCTCGCGCATATAGATGTTCTCGCTGCTGCCGTTCTTTTCTTTGTCTTTGTATCGTAACTCGATGAAAAACAATGATTTGCTATTGATTTCATGATTAATTTGCAGGTTGTATTCTTGTGTCCTGCTTGGAGCGTATGCCGTCGTTTTAATCCAGTCGGATTGTGGGAAATCTGCCGTGGCGATAAGTTTCCATTTCGGTGCGAAAGTGATTGATGTTGAGAGATATAGACCTTTTTCGTTACGCGGATTGCTGCCCGACGAGAAGGCGTTGCTGTAGAAATTGTGATATTTCTTGTCGTAATATCTGTAAAACACGGTGATATCAATATATCCCGCTGGTTGTACTGTCGTCCCGAACACAATAGCAGGCGCAAGGTTGTCGCTCATGGCCGCCTCACTGTAAAATGCCCATTTTTTCAATACATAATAAAAGTCAACTCCTTGATTTACAAGCGTTTTCCCTTTAAAATAAAAGGTATTATATAGCCTCGGATCAGGTATCAAGGCACTGCTCAAGTCAGTTCGATGGATGGTGTATCCGACTTGAAACCTTGAGCCTCGATAGCTGATGTTTCCGCCAATAAGTTGCTGCGTAATCGCATGACGATCAATGAGTTCGCCGTATGTGCGGTGCAGCCCCGTCTGTTGCAACGCCGTCACATGGTTCTCTTCATCGAGGGTGTCGGTGGCACTGAGGTTGGCATCGACTTTTTTGTGTGAGTAAAACATTGTGAGCGCCCAATGCTTGTAACTCAATGTCGTGGCGGCACCTCTCAGATAGCCTGTCTCGTTTGCTGATTTCGAGGCACGGATAGCTTTGCTTTTTCTCATTAGCGAGCCTCCACTTGCCGAGAACGCTGCGCCAGTGGATAACGTAACTCCTTGACCGAACGCGAGTTGATAGTCGCCGAGTGCCAGCGTCTTCACAAATTTCCAGTCATGGATAACGAAATGAAACGAAGCAAAATCTATGGTTTTGTATGCCTTGTTGCCAATCATTTTCTTGATCGAATCATTGATTTTAGGCGTGAAGAGATACTCTCCGGCGTCTTTTTCGAGCGCAAAACCAGCCTCGACCTTGTCACGAAACGAAAAATTGTATCTCAGATATAGTTTATCTGGGCTTCCAAGATATTTTTTATTTGGGTTTTCATACAAAATAGAATCACTAACATATTGATAACCAGCCTTTTTGTTGAAACAACGCTCTGTCTGAAACTGCGCCTGGTGTTTGCCTCGTTTCCACACGTCTTTAAGCTTCAATTTCTCGTTTTCCTTAGGTTTTTCAAAGCAAATCAGCGGTTGCAGGATGTTGAATGTCATCTCGTCGATGCCTTCCACGAACTTCAGTTCATCGAAGCTCATTATGTCGCCGAAATTTTTTCGATAT
>JAEEGH010004410.1_pt1 | contig 36164 bp, 38 predicted proteins | sample 9134181 | NCBI WGS metagenome assembly JAEEGH01 (sample SAMN16246544, study PRJNA631951) | gut metagenome | biome: gut microbiome; feature: rumen; material: DP-attached | host: Bos | place: Iran: Karaj | collected 2018-10
CAAATCTCTGCCAGAGTTTTGATGCCTGGATTTCACTTTCCCTGTATGCAGCATTCTCTTTCTGAAAGCGGTTAATCTCAAAACTTTCTTTTGCAAAAGCCCTTACTACTCTGTTAGCAGCAATGTTTTCCTGAACATAAGAATTAAGGGAAGAAAAACACTGTCTTACTTTACCGAAAGCAGGCCCAACAGCCTTCATCTGAAGGAATACAAAGAAAGCTGTTATCGGTAAAACCAGCAGGAAAGCAATGGCAAGTTTTATATTTACAAAGAAAATCATTACAATGGCAGCTACAAGCCATACAATATTTCTGAAAACATTGTATATTACATACGCTACCATGTGACGAACCGCATCCATATCTCCGGTCTGACGGGACATAAGATCACCAGTGCGGTTCTTATTATAGAAAGTAAAATCTTCATGAAGGAGTTTCCGGTAAACGGCATCACGCATATCATACAAAACTCCCTGAGATGATCTTTCAAAAAGCATCAGGGCGAGATACTGGAAACTTTCACGGAAGACTGAGACGAATACAATTGCTCCGACACAAGGCCAGAGATACTGATACATCTTATTTAAAATAACTGAATCAACTATAAATCCTGAGATTTTAGGATTGATTACCGACATACTGGAGACCAGTGTGATGATTATAAGGCCAATAATCATCTTTCCCTTGTGTTTGGACAAAAATGACCAGAACCACTTGATTGAATTCTTAGTGCTCATACACCCTCTAATTTACAGAAGTAAAATTTAATTTCAACTCTACTTTTTAGAGATTATTCCTAAAATTTTTAGATAACTTTTAGCAGAGTTTTGATATTTTTTCTTTGACTGTTAAGAGAAGATGTGTGAAGGCCAAAGCAGGATGATATATCATCATCCGGGGACCAGAAAAGCGCATTATCTTTCTGATCTGCTCACGCTGCTGAGCCTTATAGCAGTGAATTTTACAAAAGGAACAAAAACTTTTACTTTCTTTACAGGGGCATTTTTCTATCCGCTGATATACATAATCCAGTAAATTGCTGCACTCCGGGCAGAGAAAAGCAGTGTCTTTTTCAGCATGGACCTGATGATGTTTTTTCCGGCAGTAAAGGCCAATCATCAGGGCCACTGTTTTCTTTTCTTTAATTATTTTTTTTTCAATATTCCGCTTATTCATTATGATTTTCTCTTTGATTTTAGCTTATAAACTTTATCTGCAAATTCAAAAGTAGAATCCCGGTGACTTACAATGATGACACTTTTCTTTTTAGCTTCTTTTTTTACCGCAGCCATAATCTGATGCTCATTGTATGAATCAAGATTTGAAGTAGGTTCATCAAGAATCATAAAATCTCCTCCGTGAAGAAAGGCTCTTGCCAGACCAAGCCTTTGTCTTTCACCACCGGAAAAATTATCCCCCAGCTCTGCAACTTCAGTTTCATAACCATCAGGCAGCTGGGAAATAAAATTATGAATCTGAGCTTTTTTACAGGCTTCAATAATTTCATTTCTGTCTGCATCAAGTTTTGCAATACGAATATTATTTTCAATTGTATCGTGGAAAAGAACAGTCTCCTGTGTTACATAAGATTCAATCTGCCTTAAATTACAAGTGTTTATCTGATCCACAGTTTTTCCTGAAACTAAAACCTGACCGGTCTGAGCCTGCCAGAAATGCATAAAAAGTTTCAGCAAGGTAGATTTTCCACTGCCGCTTTTTCCCTGAATTCCGGTAATTCTATTCTTTGGAAATTCCATACTTAATTTATCAAGAATGATTTCTTTACCGTAAGAAAAAGTAACATTTTCCGCTTCTGCACCAGAGAAAGTAATTTCTTCCATTCCCTTTACGTCTTCTACAACAGGCTCTTCATCAAGAAGAGATGCTATACGTTTTCCACTTGCAATTGTTCCGCTTAAACCTGATCCTAAAAGGGAAACTGCAATTACAGGACCAAAAGAAGTAAACATTGCAACTGTGCAGATAAGGGCCTGTTCATATTTAATTACTCCTCTTTTTACCAGAAATAGAGAAAGAAAGAGCATTGTTAATCCACCTAGAGTAAGAAACAAATAACTTAAGGCCGCTGTAAGCCCATCCAGATAAGAGACTTTTCTTTTTGTTTCCGTAAGCTGATCACTTTTAGATTTTATTTGATTAAGCCTGCTGTATCCATTTCCATATTGAATGCTCTGCAAAAGTCCCCGTATACAGTCCAGAACAAAACTATTCATCTGGCCGAATTCCCTGCGATGCTCAGTTCCAAGTTTTACTGCACTGGCATTTACGGTAAAAGGAATTATCACTCCAACAATCAGGTAAAATGCTAATGCTGTCAGGGCAAGAATCCAGCTGAAATGAAAAAAGAAAATGAACATGGACACAGTCATTAAAAATGCAATACATACAGGAGAAATTGTATGGGCATAAAAAACTTCAAGGAGCTCAATATCAGAAGTTAGCAGTGAAATTAGATTTCCCTTATCCTTAACCTCCATTTTTGCAGGTCCCAGGAAACGTAATTTTCTAAATACAATTTCACGGATTTTTGCAAGAATTGAAAAAGCCAGAAAGTGATTGCAGTACTGTTCAGCATAGTGAAGAACTCCCCGTAAAAGTCCCAGAAGAGCCAGGAGATAAACAGGAAACCAGCGGTTAACAGCATTTCCAATTCCAAGAACAGGAATGGCAACAACACATAGATGCCCCAGTGTTCCAAAAATTACTGCGAGGAAAATTACAGGAATATATTGTTTAACTAAAGTTAAAAGTTTCAGCATAGTTTTCATTTTTTACCTCCCCTGATAACACCATTTTTAAATTCAAATATTTTATCAGCCCCCAGGGAATTATCTTTTCTATGGCTGATCATGATTACAGTCTTTCTGGATTTTAGTTTATGGAGCAAATCTAAAATTGCCTGTTCGGATTCCACATCAATGTTACTTGATGCTTCATCAAAAATGTAAATTTCACTGTCATGAATCAGTGCCCTTGCAATTGAAAGCCGCTGCTTCTGACCTCCGGAAAGATTGGAGGCATTTTCCAGAATTTGAAAATCCAGTCCCCCCATTTCCTTTACAAAACCATCCAGCTTAACAGCCTTTAAAACAGACCACATTCTTTTTTCATCTGCATCAGGATTGCCTTCAAGCAGACAGTCTTTAACGGAGCCCTTAAAAATCCAGTCTTTATGACTGATGTAGGAAATCTTTTTAAATAATTCTACTCTTTTAATGTGAGAGATTTCCCTTCCGTATATTTTAGCAGAACCTTTATAATTACAGTTTATACCTGCAATTATTTTTGCCAGAGTTGATTTACCACTTCCACTTTTTCCCGTAAAAGCAGTAAATGATGAAGAATCAATTGTAAGGCTACATGGAGAGAGTACACATCTTTCTCCATAGTTATAACTTAATTTGTCAACCTCAAATAAAACTTTTGTTTTTTTCTCAGGAAAGTTTTCATTTCCAGAAGGAATTTCTTCAGTATCAAGAATTTCAAAAATATTATTACTGGCCGTATTGCCGTTCATTGCCGTATGAAAATAGGAGCCCAGTCTTCTCAAAGGAATAAAGAAATCTGCTGCAATCAGAATTCCTGCAAAGCATCTTTCCAGAGAAAGCCCCCCCTGCCAGTAAGCCATTGCTGCGGCTGCAATTCCAATAGCTGAACCTGCATAGGCAACCACATCCATAACGATGGTAGAATTAAGCTGAAAGGAAAGAACCTTCATCGTAACCCTTCTGAAATTTTCAGCTTCTTTACCAATCTGTTTTTGCTTGTATTCATCGGCCTGATAAAGTTCCAGCGTTGTCAGCCCCTGAAGATTTTCAAGATAATTGTCAGAAAGAGCCGCATACTGGTCCAGATATTTTTTCAGGATTTTTTTTGCAATTTTCTGAACAGCCACAATTGACATTGGAATCAGTGGAAAACAAATAAGAAGAATAACAGCCATCTTCAGATCTACAAACAAAGCAATTATTATAAAGCTCACTAAAGAGGCTATCATACTGTAGAAAAACTGAGGCAGATATTGTCCGAACCAGATTTCTATCTGCTCAACACCTTCACAGGAAAGCTGAAGTAGTTTTGCAGTGGGAAACTTTTCCTGATAATCCGGCCCCATACGAAGAAGCTTTTCATATAGAAGAGACCGCATAGTTTTTTTTACTTGTGAAGAAGTCTTAAAACTTGTAACGGTAGAAAAATGATTTGCCAGAAAAGTAACTGCAAGACACAAAGCAATTAAAATTATCTCCGGCCAGATTTTCAGTCCCTGCCTGAATGAATTAAATATTTCTGCCGCCAGAAGAATCATTGCAGAATTAGAAATTAAGGCAAGAAGTTTTAACGCAACCGTAAAAAAAACATATTTTCTGGAAGAAGGAACAAGATTTATAAGCCTTTTATTTAACATCATTTTATAAGACCCGCCTGTTGTAGTTAGTTATAAACAACTTTAAATAAAAGGCCCTTCATTGTCAATTTAAGTAACAGAAATTATTTCAGATTTCTCCAAAAACCCTGGCAAAGGCATTAAAATTTTTGTTCACCGCACTCCACTTAATTGAAAAATAAATATTTTCAAAATAAGAGCGGTATGGTTCCATGGACAAAACACTGCTGAACAGTTCGGCCATTTTATCAGGGGGATTATGAAAGGCACCGCAGCCGAAAGCAGATAAAATCAAATTCATATGATGTTTTTCCATAGCAATATTCAAAATCGTTTTAATCTTGTTTACAGTTTGATTTCTCTGAGTTTTATTATAGTCCCCGTAAGAATCCAGTTCAGGATTTTCTACAGCAGCAACAGCAGCAATACTGATATCAAAAGGCTTTTCCAGTAAAGGATATCCCTCCTCTTCCAGCCCCCTGAAAATAGTCACGCTGGGTGAATAAACAGCCCCGTAATTTTTATTCAGAGGATATCCTTTATTTTTAAGAGGATAAAGAGTCTGATAATAATTTGAACTTCTGAAGATTCCCTCTTCCTGTGAAGGTGCACCGTATTCAACACCACCCCCAGGAGTAAAAGCATTGGCCATATTCAAGAGAAGAGGATCCTCTTTTTTGTGGTCGCTGGCCGTTTTCAGACAATCCTCGTTTAAAACTACAATATTGATTTTATGTTCAGGCCGGACTTTTTCTACAGATAATTCAACCTTTGAAGAGTATACAGTACTTTCCAAAGGAGCTTTCAGCTGGATTTTTTTATTACCTATTTCGTAGCCGCCGTTACAGCAGCAGGCCTGAGTATGACGGAAAACAAGTTCCCTGAGAGAATGGAGCTTTACAGAATCGTAGAAAGTGCTGGCAGATTTATATTCTTTAAGCCAGTTTTTATCATCCCATTGAAGTTTTTGAATTGCCATGTGGTGATTTTAAAACACTCAATGGGATAAATCAACACCCTATCTTTTATCTTCAGGATGAACCTTTCGTTTATATACTTTGAATTTAATGATTTTATTCCAGTCCCGCCTTAAATTAATGCTGTCTATCAAATCATTTTGAAACATATCATCCATATATTTACAGCGGATTTCTTCTCCATCAAGACAAGGCCCTGATTCATCATAAAAATTGATTATTGAAAAACGCTTAAAAGTAACACAATCTGAGTAGCCGGTTAAGAGATAAAGTCTTTCATTTCCCTTAAAAGTGAAAAATACTTCAGCAATAAAACCTTTATGAACCAGTCTGCCCACCTTTTTTTTCAGGGCAAGGTACTGCTCCACAGCAATCTGGTCATCCAGCTGCCTTATCTCCTCATCAAGAGACTGGGCACGGGCTTCCAGGCGTTTAATTTTCTCAAGCAAACGTAAATTTCCATCTGCTCCACCTTTTACCCCTCCCAAGATAAAGTAGATACCCAGCAGAATTATTCCTACCAGGCAGATAATCAACCAGAATGAAGTCATAAATATTCCCAAATTTTCAAGTTCAGTATAGAATGCGTCTATGTATTCTGACACACACTTTCATTTTCGGCAGACATGGCAGAATTCCACACAAGGAAATGGAAAGGAATTTTTACAGACCATGGCAGAAACAAATATTTTCTTTGGGATGGATATTGGAACTGAAGCAGATGACCTTATTTCCCGCAGGGATTTCTTAATTCAGGCAATTAACACCCTTGATGAAAAGAATAAAGCCGTAATCAATAAAATGATTCACTTCAGCGCAGGAATATGGCCTGATCCGGATTCAATCAGGGAAAGGGAAAACAGGATAGCTATATTAAAAGAACAGATAAAAAGCTTCTGTCAGCCGGACCAGCCTTTTCATGACAGACTTACTGCCATTGGGGAAGGAGGAATTGATCATCACTGGAATCCTTCAGGCCCGGACGGAAGAAAAGAGGAAGATTTTGACCAAGCTCTGCTGGAAGGAGAAAAAGAACTTTTTCACATGCAGCTGGATCTGGCAAAGAGCTTAAATCTTCCATTCATAGTTCATTCCCGGGAAGGTTTTGAAGATACCCTGGATGTTATAAAGGCTGCTGACTCTCACTGCGGAATAATTCACTGCTACACCTACGGAATTGATGAAGCAAAAGTTTTCCTTGACCAGGGATATTACATCAGTTTCAGCGGTTCCCAGACCTACACAAAAAAAAGTAAACTGCAGCAGACCATAGATTTAATCCGCTATATTCCTTCAGACAGGCTTTTACTGGAAACTGACGCCCCATACCTTACTCCAATGCCTTTAAGGGGTCAGGTTACGAATAATCCTTCCCTGGTAAAATATACATATTCCTTTGTAGCCCAGCACAGAGGAATTTCCGTAGAAGAACTTTGTAATTTAGTTGATTCCAACTGCAAAACACTTTTTAAGTTGTAAACAAAACAGCACAAGGATGAATATGAAAACCTTATTTGAACTTTTTTTTACCTTCTTTAAGATTGGCTCAATTACATTTGGAGGCGGCCTGGCTATGCTGCCCATTCTGGAAAAGGAACTGGTTCAGCGAAAACAATGGGCCAGCAGTGAAGAGCTTCTTGATTACTATGCCATTTCCCAAAGCACTCCCGGTGTAATAGCAGTAAACGTTTCAACCTTTATCGGCCATAAAAAAAAGGGTATTCCCGGAGGAATTATAGCCACACTGGGAATCATTACTCCATCAATTATAATCATCACAATTATTGCAGAATTTATTTCAAATTTCGAAAGCATATTATGGGTGCAAAAGGCCCTTAAAGGAATTAACGTTTCTGTTGCAGCCCTTCTTACTTATTCTGTTATAAACCTGAGTAAAAAGACTCTGAAAAAATGGTACAGCGTTATTTTCTTCCTTACGGCTTTTTCTTTAATTTACTTTGCAAAAGTCCATTCCGTTTTCCTCATTCTGGGAGCAGTAATTATTGGAGTTATCCTTCATTTCACTTTATTCAAAAAAAAGGAGGATAAGTGATGTCCCTGATTCAGCTCTTCTTTATTTTTATGTACATAGGCTTTTTTGCGGTAGGAGGAGGACTTGTTGCGGCTACATTCATGCAGCAGGCCCTTGTTGAACAATATCATCTTCTGACAGCAGAAAAGTTTTATTCCATGCTGGCAATTTCAGAATCCACTCCAGGCCCTATAGGAATAAATCTGGCAACTTACATCGGGTGTGAGTTGTACGGTCCTGTAGGAGGAATCATCACTACCTTAGGTGAAATTTTTCCGTCACTTGTAGTAATAATCATTATTGCCAAACTGTTTTCAAATTTTTCGGAAAAACCTCTGGTTAAATCAGTTTTTTCTGTTCTCAGACCAGTTACCAGCGGAATGGTTCTTGTAGCCCTTGTTCAGGTTATTGGAATTTCCATACTTAATCTTACTGCATTTACCAGTTTCGGAAACTTTCTCCAGGTTTTAACAGAAAGCCCCCTTTCTACATTAAATAATCTCTTTAATTTTAAGGCCCTGGTACTATATGAGCTGGCGCTTGTAATACTTTTCAGGACAAAGCTTCATCCGGTAGTAATCGTTCTTCTTGGTGCCGTTTTTGGAATTGTATTTCTATAAGTATTTTTTTTGCAGCAGAAGATATTAAATAAACACTTTTGCTGCAAAGTTTGTAGATTATTGATTATTGATTATTGATTATTGATTGAAGTGTGAAGATTGTAGTATGATTTTAAAACAAATAGAGACACCAGACAATAACATCATCCGGTGCCTCTACCGTCGAGTTTCCTCGACATCGGAGAGAGTTTATCAGCTTATTTACAAGCTGACACTACTATCCTATATTTCAGGATTTATGTCAAGGTCAAATTTAAAAAAAAACGAAAAAAAATTTAAAAAAAAAGACCCCCTGAATAATCAGAAGGTCTTCCAAAAATAGATAAGTTTTCCCACCAGAGCATTAGCCCTTACATCGTTAAAAAATCAGCAGTATTACCTGTTACGCTTTTATTATCAACAATATGCCTGCTCATAATCACTGCGATTCTGTCAATGGCATACTCCAGATAACTTTCGTCCCGGATTTTACGCTGTAATTCTAATATTCGCGGAGAAACCCCACCCTCCATGCTGCATCCCACAATTTCATCCCTTGACAGCATAGATTTTGTAACTGTTGTCTTTGAACCCGGCATTATTTACTCCACAAAAGCATTAATAATGTGATGAACAGGTTCCAGCCCCGGAACATCCAAAGCAAGCACATCAAATCTGATGTACTCGTTACTATATTCTCGATGTTTTTTAAGGTAACATTTAGCAGTTTTCACAATCTTTTGTCTTTTTCTTTCATTTAATTCAACGGCAAGAGTATCAACATCTCCTCCAGGGAGACTTTTAACCTCTACAAATACAAGAAAACATCTTTTTTCCACTTTCTGCCAGGCAATTATGTCTATTTCACCTTCCCTTATCCTGAAGTTTCTATCAATAATCTGATAACCATTGTCAATGAGGTAAGAACATGCCCTGCTTTCCCCGGCAAGACCTTTATCATGAGTAGAAATACTTTTTTTATACATAAAGGCTATTATAAACAAAGAGAAGGGTCGTGTAATTAAAGCATTACTTTAATTACTCAGATTTTACCGAAAATATGTTCAGATGGATAAAAAAAAGCCCCTGCAAGATGCAAAGGCTTCATAATGATTAAACTTCTTCCAGTTCCTCAAGTTCTTCCAGTTCTTCAATATCATCGTCGGAAGAAGTAGAAGCTGCAGAATTAAAACTACTCTGCGCTGGAGAAGATGTTAAATACTCGTCTTCATCATCAGTGGTGACCCCAAAGTCCCCCAAATTAACGTTTTCAAATTCAACACGATCCTTTTTATGACCGGTAGTTGCCATTCTTGCAGTATCAGTTTCATGACCACCAGAGAGCAAATAGGGAACATTCCACCTTGTAAGACAGGCCACGTGATAAGGTTTGGCGGCCTTATTCTTTACGAGAAAAAGATTTTCTCCATCATCAAAGTAAACATCATCTGTAAAGGCAACACCTTCCTTGATTCTGTTACAATTGATTTTATTAAGAAGACTCATTTTTATTCTTCCATCCTTCAGCTTTTGTTATATAAGCAAATATTGACGCCACTGCCATCCAGGTTTCCTCAGGAATACACTGCCCTACACTGGACAAAGAAAGTACATTTACAAGTTCAGGATCCTTTACGACAGGGATATTATTTTCTTCAGCAATTTCCAGCATTCTGGCTGCCAGAAAACCACTTTCCTTTGCAGTAATGAAGGGAGCATCAGCGTCTTTGGGATATTTTAACGCTACAGCTTTATTTACTTTATCCATATTAAAATGACAAAAAATCAGGCCTGACAGTTAACACCCCTGGGGTATTCATCTGCTGCACAAAGGCCTTCTATAAAAGCAGAGGTGGAATAGGTTACTGGCACAGAATCTGCCAGGTTCATGCCGGAACGAAGCAATTCTCCAAGCCGTCTTTCCTCATGTGAAATATTCTGGGACAAAAGCGGCGGTAATGTACAGAACCGAACTTCCTTTACCTTGCCTGCATTATAATATAATACAAAATCATATTTTTTCAAATTAATTTTTACACTAATTTCAATTTTTTCTGTTTGATTTAAATCTGAATCAATTAAAATCCGCAGTATTCCCCTGAATTCATCTTTATTCTTTGAATCCATTAAATCCGGCTGCCAGGTAAAAGGCAAAAAACACCAGTGATGCCTGCCATTTTTAATCTGATTTACAAGAGTTAAGAGACCAGGCTTATTTTTCTTAAAATTCTGACTTGATTCTTCAGGAAAAAGTCTGGCAAGAAAGGATTGTTCAAAAGACGTACTTTCTGCCGGATTATTTTTATCCTCTTCATTTCCAGAAAAATCCCCCCTCTCATCAAAATCTAAAAGAGATAAAAGTGTCTGAATTGTGTTTTCATCCCCATCTATACCTTTTTCAAGAAGGAGGGCTGCAATTTCAGCAGCTTTTTTTTCTTTTCCAGGAAATTTCTTAGCCAGGAGAGCGGCCCGGTTCATAATACTTTTATCGATCTTAAGGCCGGACTGCTGCATAAACTGGAGAAGTTTTAATGTTATCCCGTCATTGCCCAGTCCAAGGGAAAATAATTCCTGCTCCAGAAGTGAAGTGTTTTTTACAGTGGACTCAGCAGCCAGATTTTCCCTGTTTTCAGGTATGAGGGTTACGGCTTCTTTCTGTAAAAGAATCTGAGCCTTAAAACTCTGTCCAGGAAGCAGTACATTCTTACTGCTCACATTAAAACGGTTTCCTCCAAAAGAAACCTGATATTTTCCTCCCCCTAAATCTTCCAGAACCCTTACAAAAACACGGCTTCCATTTTCCAGCGAACTGGAATAGGTTCCCTGAGTAAGATTTTGAGTCTGAATAAAATGAATCTCTGGTCCTGCCATACATATTTTATAAAGAGGATTTGAGGGATTTACAAGGTCATTTTATCGTATATAAACGATTTTAAATAAAAAAAACCGGACTCTGAAAAAGAATCCGGTTTTCTGCAATTCAGACTCAGCCTGTCAGCAAATTATTTTGCTTTCTTTGCTGCTTCTGCTGCTGCAAGTTCGTCCTTAATTTCGCTCTTAAGGTTTGCTTCCTGCTGATCAGCTGCTTTTGCTGCTGCTCTTGAAGCTGCAACACGTGCGTTTGCCTTAGGTCCGATAAGTTCCTTAATCTTGGCAGCCTTACCAACCTTTTCACGTACGTAGTAAATCTTTGAGCGGCGTACTTTACCTGGGCGAACAATTTCAACCTTAAGTACACGTGGGCTGTTTACTGGGAATACACGTTCAACACCTACACCGTAGCTTTCCTTACGTACAGTGAATGTCTTACGAGCACCGCTATTCTTGATGCAGAGAACGAGACCTTCGTAGATCTGGATACGCTTTGTTTTACCTTCGATAATTTCGAAGTGAACCTTAACTGTATCGCCTACCTGGAAAGTCAAAGCATTTTCTTTCTTCTGCTGTTCTTCAATAGTCTTAATAAGATCCATTCTATTTCTCCTGGTTATTGCGGGCGGCCCTAGCTCTCATAGATCTAAGCTGCCAGCTTTTCTTACGGTCATTTTTGTATGTAACAAAGTCCGTAAGTTCTTCGATCATTTTTTCTGCCTCAATGGAAAGAGTACCATTTTCTCTAGCCTTTGCAATCAAATCAGGACGATTGCGCAGTGTCTTTTGAAGGCTCTTTCTAAGGCGCCACTTTCGGATTTCTTCGTGGTTACCGCTGGTTAAAACCTCCGGTACAGCCATGCCCTTATATACACTTGGCCTTGTATACTGGGGATATTCCAAAAGTCCGTCAGAAAAACTTTCTTCGTCCAGAGATTCTTCCGTGATTACTCCATCTACCAGACGATAAATGGCATCTACCATTACAGTAGCTGCAAGTTCTCCGCTGGACATTACATAATCTCCAATGGAAATCTCTTCATCAACGTAAGTATCAATTATACGCTGGTCTATACCTTCGTAACGACCGCATACAAAGACAATCTCTTCTTTCTGACTAAGTTCTAAAGCTTTTTTTTGAGTAAAAGGCTTACCGCTGGGCGTAACATAAATAACATGTTTCGTCTTTTTGTAAGCTTCAACTGAATCCAAAGCTTTTCCTAAAGGTTCCGGTAACAAAAGTTGTCCGGCTCCTCCGCCATAGGTTGCATCATCACATGTGTGGTGTCTATCCAGGGCAAAATCCCTGATATTAACCAAATCGTAGGCAATAATTCCCCGTTCTACCGCCTTAGCCATGATCGAACTTTCAAAAAAAGCCCGGGGTATTTCGGGAAACAAGGTCAGCACAGTAAATTTCATTGGAGTTACTCCAGAATCCAGAGGTGCATCAGCTGCATCATTTTAGCATCTACATCAACTTTGCCAATAAACTGATCCTTGAATGGTACAAAAACCTTTCTGGGATTGTGATTTTTGTCAAACTTAACGTTGTCAGCTAAAAGCGTAGAGCTCTCGGACAGCAAAATCTCAACGAGATAACCTGATCCGCCTTCCATTACGTTTGTGACTGTTCCGACAGTATTTTCTGCCGTTGCGGTACCACCCGCTGCATCACTATAAAACACAGACAAACCTTTAAGGTCTTCTATGTACCACTCACCCTTCTGCAGAGGATGTGCGTATTTGCGGGGAACTACGATCTCCCACCTGTTGTATTTTGCAGCTTCTTCAGGTGAATTGATCCCTGCCAGTTTCATATACAGAGTTCCAGTACCAGGAGCTACTTCTTCAACTTTGAAGACCTTGCTCGTACTTCCGTCTGTTAAAGTCACTTCTTCCATACGTTCAAAATGTTCGTACTCGCCGGAAGTGCTTTCTACCTTAAACTCGCCCGCTACTCCATGTGTTCCGCGGACAATTCCAACAACAAACTGCTCTGTCATCAGTCCAGAATTTCCAGGCTGTAACGCTTACCATCTTTATTAGCGGAAGCGCTCAAAACAGTGCGCAGAGCTTTTGCAATACGACCGTACTTGCCAATAACCTTGCCAATATCACCCGGAGCAACGCTTAACTGAAGTACAGGTCCACGTTCACCTTCGGTTTCTGTAACAGTGACTTGAGCTGGATCGTCGACCAATGATTTTGCGATATATTCAATCAGGTCTTTTTCCATGACTTGTCTCCTTTACAGTTTATTTTGTGATAGCTTTTCCGTTAACAGACAAGCCGTTTACGTTAAGAATCTTCTTAACGGTTGCAGTAGGCTGAGCACCAACACCGAGCCAGTACTTTGCTCTTTCTGCGTTGAGAACAGTCTGACCTTCCGAAGCGATTGGGTGATATTCACCAATTTCTTCGATAGTTGTTCCATCGCGAGGCTTGCGTGAGTCCTGTACTACGATACGGTAGTCTGGGCGCTTCTTTGTACCAAACCTCTTAAGTCTGATTTTAACCATTGGTTCCTCCAAAAGGTCTTATTTTCTAAGACCTCAGATATAGTTATCCACACTAGACAGTGTGAGCATATATAATATTGATTTAACTTACTTTAGTCAATTAAAGAGGGCTTTTTTCACCGGAAAAGAGTGATTATTTCTACTATTAAAGTAACATAACATTGACAGCCATTTTTTACAGTGATAAAATCTTACCACTATAATTTAACAAATGAAGGAACATTCCTATGGCAAAAGAAAACGGCAAAAAAGGAAAAGTAAACGTTGGTGCTGTGATTATCCTTATAATCTCAGCTTTAGTATTTATCCCTGTTGGATCTGTAAGTATCGCTCAGCTTATCTCTTCCAGAAAAGAAGAAGCTAATACTCCAGTATTCGGCAAATATGATGGCAAAAAGATTGCATGGGAAGCTGGTTCAGATTTTGCACAGAAAGTCAGCAATTATGCAGAAATGTACCAGAGAGCAGGCATTGACATTAATACAAATACAAATATCAGAGACTATATTTTTCAGCAGGCATATCAGGAAACAGTTGAATCTTATGCCTATGCTGAAAGAGTAAAGAAGACCGGCTATACAGTATCAAAGAGAGCAGTTGATCATGAACTGATTAACGCATTCCTTAATACAGACGGTAATTTCGATCAGGAAGCATATAATTCTGCTGACAAGGCAAAGCTTGCTTCTGCAAGAGAATCTATTGAAAAGGGACTGATAGCAAACCGCTATACAGATGACCTTAACGGTTCATTCACAAAGGTAAACGGCGAATCTCTCTACGGTTCAAAGATTTCTTCAAAGGAACTTGACTTCATCTCTAAAATGGGTGCTGAAAAGCATTCTTTTGACCTGGTACAGTGGAGCACAACAGATTTACCTGAAGAAGAAGTTCTTGCATATGGAAAGGACAATGCAGATAAATTTACAAAGTATGATCTCTCAGCACTTACATTTGACAGCAGGGATACTGCAGTAAATACCCTTAAGCAGCTTAAGTCTAATGAAATCACTTTTGAAGATGCTGTAAGCCGTTCTTCACAGATTTACATTGATTCACTTGGTAAGCTTACAAGCAACTATGCATATGCTATTGAAAATGAAATTCTCGTATCCAAAGAGGATGCTGCAGCAGTAAAAGCCCTTGAAAAAGATCAGTTGTCTGAAGTTATTGAAACAAAGCAGCCATACAGCTCATCTTCAAGCTATTCAATTTTCCGCGGTGATGGTCCTGCAAAGGCAGCTGATTTCAACATTACACTTGATGCCGCTCCTGCTTCAGAAGAAGAAAGCTCAGTTCCAGAAATTCTCAAGGTTGTAAGAACATACCTTACTTCTTATGAATCTGGTTATATTGAAAATTACTTTATTAATAAAGCAAATAAATTCCTTACAGATGTAAAAGTATCTTCATTTGATGAAGCAGCAGTTTCTGCAAATGTTGAAAAGAAGGAAATTCCAGCATTCCCTGTTAACTACGGCAACTCTGCATTCTTTGATGTAACTCCTTCAGAGGGTGCTCTTTCTGGTGCCTCAAGAGACGAAGCTGTTCTCAAGCAGATTTTTGCTCTTGATGTAGATCAGGTAAGTGAACCAATTGTAATCGGTTCTTACATTGCTGTTCTTAAGTGTACAGGCATTCAGATTGAAGACCTGGCAAACATTGATCAGTCTTCATATAGCAGCACAATCCTTTCAAATGATCAGTTAAGCATGAGAACAAATCTTGATAAGGATCCAAAACACGAAAATAACTTCTGGTCAACATATATTAAGTATGTTGGTATGCCTGCAAGTTTCAGTTCAGTACAGTAACAGGATTTTTGATTAATCAGAGTGAACAACACTGAATTAAATAAGCCCTGCCTGGTTCAATGTGGACAGGGCTTATCTGTTTTAAATACCCTTCAGTATCAGGGAAGATTTCTCTATTCAAAGTACTCCCCTGATAAAGCTGTAAAGGAGCTTGTAAAAAATCTGAAGGTATTAGACGGCACCGTATTTCTAATTCAATCTCCCGCCCTCTGGTATGGATGCCAGGAACTTATCCAGAAACTTGGAAATAATTGTATTATCTGTGCTTTTGAAGCAGATCCGGAACTTTATGAATTTTCCAGAGAACTTCTGAAAACACAAAATTTTTCTAAGGATATTCATTTTTATTCAATTAATCATTTACAGGAATTTGATGATTTTTTACGAAAGGAAGTTGAGAAGAAATTCCTAAAAAGAGTAATTCCCCTGGATTTTAGTGCAGGAGTCCAGTTTAACCGGAAACTATATGATACAATCAGCAGGGCAGCAGAAGAAATTCCTGAAAGGTTCTGGAAAAACAGAATTACTCTACAGAAATTCGGCAAGCTTTATTCAAAAAATTTTTTTCTGAATCTTCCTAAACTTACCTGTTCAAGTCAGCTTAATTCTCTTGCCCATACAATAGATAAACCCATATTTATAGCGGCTGCCGGGGAAAGCCTGGACCAGATCTTCTATTCCCAGCACAGAGAAGCATTAATAAAAAAAATTAACTCCTCCTGTTTTGTAATAGCAGTTGACGCTGCACTCTCCCCTCTTCTGGAAATGGGTATTAAAGTTGATGCAGCCGCCTTAATGGAAGGTCAATTTGTAATTTCGAAAGCATTTATCGGCTGTCAGAAAAAGTTTCATTATTTAATTCAGGATTTGTGTGCCAGACCAGACATTGCATCAATTACAGGGGCCCAGCCGCTCCTTTACCTTTCTAAGTTTTCAGAAGCGGCTTTTTTAAATCAGGTTATTGAAGACGGTTTGATTTCAACAGTGATTCCACCTTTAGGTTCTGTAGGGCTTCTTGCGGTAGAAGCAGCACTTATGCTTGCAAAAGACAAATCTGTAAAGATTTTTACTATAGGGCTTGATTTTTCCTATTCCTGCGGAAAGACCCACGGTAAAGGCTGCCCGGCTCATAATAATCAACTTATGACCTCCAGTCGCTTTAAAAGCATTGAAAACTATGAAGCTGCATTTACAAACACACTTCGCTTGAAAGGAAAAAATGGAGCGGATGTTATTACCACACCTGCCTTGCTTTCTTACAGTAAAAATTTTTCCGCATACAGTAAAAGACCTGATGCAGCAAACAGGCTTTTCGACCTAGCAGATACAGGCCTTCCTAACGGCTTACCTTATATGTCCTTAAAAGATTTCTTAGAATGTGATTTTTCACCAGCAGAAGAAATAAATGAAAACGCTCAGGATCTTTTTCAGGAAAACTTTGCAGAAAAAAGTGAAAAGATAAAAAAATATCTTTTAAGGGAAAAGACTTCACTTGAAATTGCAAGAGACCTTTTAACAAAAGGTGATGAAAGCAATTTCCGAAATTCTGAACTCAGTCTGGAAGAACAAATTTCCGCCCTCTTAAAAAACAGGGATTATCTCTACCTTCATTTTCCAGACGGAACAGAATTTAAAATGGAAATAAGTTTTTTAAAAAGAATAAGGGCTGAGCTGGACAGTTTTATAAAAATCCAGACACAAGCCCTTTCTTATATTCAGTAAATTTTAGTTATCTTCTTTTTCTTTCAAGACTGCAAGGAAAGCACTCTGTGGAAGTTCAACATTACCAGCCATCAGCATACGCTTTTTACCCGCTTTCTGCTTTTCAAGAAGTTTTCTCTTACGGGTTACGTCACCACCGTAACATTTTGCAAGTACATCTTTTCTTACAGCACTAACAGTTTCTCTGGCAATAACCTGAGCACCGATAGCACCTTGAATTGCAATCTTAAACTGCTGTCGTGAAATTTCACCTTTTAAGCGCTCACAGACAACTCTGGCTCTTTCAACAGCATTTGGTCTGTAACATAACTGAGCCAAAGCATCTACAGGTTTTGAATTGATTAAAATATCAATCTTAATTAAATCTGTAGCACGATATTCAGTTACTTCATAGTCAAAACTTGCATATCCTCTGCTGTAAGATTTTAACTTGTCATAAAAATCGAAAAGAACTTCTGCAAGAGGCATTTCATATGTAAGTTCAACACGTTTTTCATCAAGATACTGCATATCTTTTTGAACGCCACGTTTGAGCCGGCACAGTTCCATAATTGAACCAAGATATTCACTTGGAGTAATTATGCTGGCTTTAATATATGGTTCTTCAGAAGCTTCAATTTTTCCATCAGGGAAATCAGCAGGATTATCTACAAACTGCCAGTCTTTACCAGGCTGTTTTAAGCGGTAGCGGACACTTGGTGCCGTGAAAATTACAACCTGGTCAAAATCTCTTTCCAGTCTTTCCTGAATAATTTCAAGATGGAGAAGTCCAAGAAAACCGCAGCGGAATCCATTTCCCAGAGCCAGGGAATTATCCTTTTCATACACAAGTGAAGCATCATTCAATTTAAGTTTTTCCATTGATTCTTTCAATTCCTCATAATCATTTGAATCAATAGGATAAATTGATGAGAATACAACAGGCTTTACTTCCTTAAAACCTTCCAGAGCTTCAGGGGCAGGATTTGCAGCAGTTGTAACAGTATCACCAACCCTCACGTCAGATACGGTTTTTATTCCGGAAATAATATATCCAACATCACCAGCTTCCAGAACACCTGTACGTTCATAGTTAATCTTAAAAATTCCTACCTGCTCAACTTTGTATTCTTCACCGTTGCTCATAAGGCGGAGAGTATCACCTTCCTTGATACGGCCGTTCTTTACACGGATATGAACAATAACCCCTCTGTATTCGTCATAGTGACAGTCAAAAATCAATGCCTGGAGAGGAGCTTCAGGGTCTCCTTCTGGTGCAGGGAATTTAGTTACGATTGCTTCAAGAAGATCATCAATACCTTCCCCTGTTTTTGCAGAAACCAGCTGAGCATCATCAGGGTCAAGTCCGAGATCATGATCAATCTGATGTTTAACACTTGGAATATCAGCACTGGCAAGATCGATTTTGTTAATAACAGGAACAATTGTTAAATCCTGTTCAAGTGCCAGGTACATATTGGAAACAGTCTGGCTTTCAACCCCCTGTGTGGCATCAATTAACAGAAGAGCTCCCTCGCAGGAAGCAATAGCTCTGGAAACTTCATATGAAAAGTCTACATGTCCAGGAGTGTCAACAAAATTAAGTTCATAGTCATGACCATCTTTTGCATGATAAGGAATTGTTACCGCCTGACTTTTTATTGTAATTCCTCTTTCTCTTTCAATGTCCATATTATCCAGAATTTGATTCATCATCTGACGGTCTTCAATTATTTTTGCTTTTTGGATAAGACGATCTGCAAGAGTTGATTTACCGTGATCAATGTGCGCAGTAATACAAAAGTTGCGCTTATATTTCATTTCTGTCATAAAAAAATCCTTAAGGTATATCTTGTTTTGTATTAAGAGTATATCAGATTTTTAGAGTAAAAATATAGAGGAAATTTGAATTTAAAAATAGTTTGGACTATCCAGGGGAGCCTGCATTCCAATTCCCATGTCAATATTTCCATGCATTCTCTTTTTAGCATAAAGTTCAATGTAAATGGCAGATTTATCTTTTGAAACTTCAGCATTAAGAATCTGAACGGTATCACCTACAACAAATCCGCTCTGATCTGCAACAGAATTTTTTAATACATCTGTAATCAAGTAAAGATTTTTATTCTCTACAGACACATTAGCAAGTTTCACTCCAATAATCGGATAAAGTGAAGAAGTAATTATGTCGTGAGTAAAAACAGAATTACCTGGAGTATCCGGTCTTTCTTCCAGATAAACAGGAACTTCTTTTTCTTCTCCCAGGGAATTTACATATGTGATTTTTACAATAGTTCCTGCTGCCAGCTGAATATAATCAGTGTGAAGCTGATCAAGAGAGTAAATCGTTTTATCATTAAGTTTCAGGATTGTATCGTTTTCCCTGATACCAGCAAGAAAAGCTGGAGAACCAGGCTGAACATAATTTACGATTATACCTTCATTTTTTGAACCTGAGCCGGGCAGTCTTTTTGTTTTACCATATGCTCCAATCCAGGAATGAATCTTTTTTCCACCTGCATAAAGGAAAGGTAAATCATTTTTCAAATACTCAACAGGAATTGCAAAGTTCAGTCCCTGATAATTCTGAACTCCTGCAAAAACAATAGCCTGAACCCTGCCCTTTTGATCAATCAGAGGACCTCCGGAGTTTCCTGAATTAACTGCAGCATCAAGCTGAAAAACCTTTGCACTCATATTAAGGTCTCTGTCTGTTGAAGAAATAATACCACTGGTTAAAGTACTTTCAAGGCCAAGAGGAGACCCGATTGCATAAACCTTGTCTCCAACATTCAAATCATCACTTGAGCCCAGTTCAAAATAAAATGGAGCATCTATTTCAACTTTTAAAAGTGCCAGGTCCAGAATTGAATCCCAGCCAATAACTTTAGCAGGAATGCGGGTTTCGCCATCTTCTGAAAGTTTAATATAAAGACGGGCATATCCCTCATAAGAAGGATCAACGCAGCTTTCAATTACATGGTGATTTGTAACAAGATAACCATCTTTTGAAATAAAGAAGCCGCTTCCCAGAACCATATCAGAATATCCTACTCCCTTCTCAATTCTAATACCTCTGTCCACAAGGATAGTTACAGTACCTTTCATGCATTGAGCTATTGTAGAATCTTTTTTTGAATTGGTAGTTAAGGCGGATATATTTTTTACAATTGATTCGTTAAGCTGCTTTTCTGTAACAGAAAGGTCAGCTATTCCAGAATAAGAAGTATTTTTTAATGAAGTATAAATGCGGCGGGCTTGAACATAGTCTTTTTCTTCAACAGCCTGATTATACTGTTCAACAGCCTGATTAATGCATTCATTATAGCATTCCTGTACAAGAGAATTATCCTTAACATTATCATTAAGGAGCCAGGCACGCCATAAAGCTTTTAATAAATCCTTTTCCTTAAAATTTTCAATTCTTTTTATTTCTTCAGAAACAATATCTGCTTCAGTATAATCTATTTCCTTAAAAACCTGATTTTTATCAGGCCCTGGAATACTGCGGCAGGATAGAAAACAATTTCCAATAAAAGTTAAAACCAGACCATAAATAAAAAGCTTTTTTATATTACAAAACATTCTATGTTTTCCTTACTACTGAATAATATTTCCGAAAATTTTATCCCCGATTTTTACTACAAGCATTCTGGATTTTTTGTCATCGCTCATAATAATGGTACTTAAGCCCTGCTCCATTTTTGCTGCAGTCTGCCAGGCCTTCTTTGCCATTGCAGTATTTCCAGCATTCCCTACCCAATATAAACTGTAATATGGATCTTTAGTTACAGATAAAGTTTCCTGCCCACACTTTACAGAAACAGGAATTCCATTCAAAGAAGTAATTGTTACCAGTTTTCCTGTTTGAGGCTGGTAGAACATGGCATCTTCCTTTACCGCTTCCTCATTTCCTTCAGTATCAAAACTCTGGCCGTAACGAACATAACGAACTTCCCATTTACCATCATTATCATTATCCCAGGAAGAAATTTTTCCTTTTCCTTCAATGTACTCTTCCGTAAAATCAGGAACAGTATCAAGATCTCTGTCAATTTGTATCAGGCGAAGATAGAAAGGTGCTGCATTTGACGGGCGGCCATATATATTTGTCAGGATAGACCTTTCATCATCCAGGGAATGAACCATTGTTCTTGTTTCGTCTACAGAATAAAATTCCGTGGTTTCGAAAATTCCGTCATTATCAAAATCTACAACCCTTAATACCGGTAAGTCATCTTTAAAAGTAGCCTGTGCGTACATTCTTCCATTTTCTGTGTAACGGGCATACTGAAGTTTTCCATCAAGGGTAACATAATAGATTCTAGCATTTTGTCTTTCTCTGCCTGGTGTAGAAAATCCCCTGGTATTTTTAACAAGTCTTTCACTGGTAAGTTCTTCCCCCTGAACAGTCAGCTGAGGAAAAAAGAAATCTTTATTAATAACTTCAGAAATTTCATATTGAGGACTGATAGTAAAAGGTGCCCAGGCAAAACTTTCATTTACAAGATCAAAGGAGAATTCTTCATTACCATTTTTATCTTTAAAAATACAGTTTTTAAGATATGGAAATTCACTCCAGGTAAATTCCATTCTGTAATCGCCCATATGTCCTGCAACAGGCATTCCAAAATCACAAAGGACTGTCCAGTTCTGTAATCCATCCTGATTCTGATCGTAGCCTACAGTCTGAGGCCGTCCTCTGGAATATTTTACATACATATTGTAAATTCCGTCTCCATCAGTGTCCTGATAAATTACCCCTGAGTAAGCTGTAAAATAATCTGCGGCTTCCTGAATAACGGCCGGCTCAGAAAGTTCCATAATAAAATCCAGGAGAATATCAAAATCAATTCCTGAATCTGCAAAGGAAACGATATACTGAAGGGCTTCCCTCTGGCTGAGAATGCCATCCTCCATAGCAATTCTGGCATAAAGGGGATGCCTTAAATCTCTTGCTTCAAAGGATTGAAGAAGATGGGTACGGTCCATTCCTTCTGCAAAAGAGGCTGCATATATTTCAAGTTCTGCATCTTTATCAGGAGCGGCTTCAACATACTGAGCAATCTGTTTTATAAAATAAGATTTCATTCGGTTAACAGTTTCATTCTGTGACTGAGATGATTCCATATAGAAAAACAGCATTGGAAATCTTGTATCATCCGGATAAATCTTTCTTGCAGAATCAATCATCTCTCTGGCTTTTCTAATAGATTCAGGAGTATTTGTTCTGTAATAAGACTTGGCCCGGATATAATCTGCATCTGCTGAATAAACTCTTGGCCTGGAATCAAGGATTTCTTCTGCCTGAGAAAAAGAACCGGTATCACAAAGTAAATCTGCATAGAGAATACGGGCGCCGTCCCTGTTGTAATTAACCCAGTTTTCTTTTTCAAGAGCATTTTTTACGAGAGGAAGAACTTCTGCTTTTACACTACCTTTGGAATTTTCCGCAACAGCAAGTATGTACCACAAGTCTGAAATTGAATCATCATAAGCAAGCCCCAGGGAAGCCTGAGAAATTGCCCCGTTCCAGTTTTTTATGCCGGCAGAATCCTGAGCCAGAGTTAAACACCGGAGGGCAGAACGTCTGTTTGATAGAGCTACGGAATTCTCCAGCTGACTACCAGTTTTAACAGGTTCAAGGGCTTGAACTACCGTTAATGAAAATGTAAAAAGCATTAATGTAATTAATAAGTTTAATTTTTTCATTTTTCTTCCATAATTATGACTGATTCTCAGAATTAATAATCTAATTCAGCAGCCTGCTTTAGAATTTATAAAATCCAGTTTTTTACCCCAAGTACTGAACCCCACACAAGAACAATTTCCTGGTCCTGTACTGTAATATTCTGCACTACAGGTATTTTAAACTTCTTGTCCTGTGCTTTAAAATCCGTCAGCAGTCGGGCCAGGGATTTATAAGAGCCATCCGCCATTTTTACCTGATCCCCGCTTTCTGCAGAACGTATAACAAAAGGCATTTTTAATTTATCAAGCACGATCGTATGATTCTGCCCTTCGTTTTGAAGCATAAGACTTATATTATTATCGGCAGATTTTACATTTATAAGGAAGTTTCCTAACCTATATTCTCCAGATTTTTTTACTGGAAGAAAGAAATGGCTTTCACAGGGATGGGAAAAATCACCTGATGAAGAAAATTCCCCCTTTTCCCTGTCAGATGAAATAATTTTTTTAGCAGAAAGTTCCCCTTCCTTTACCTGAAGAAAAACTTCCTTGCTTGAAATGGAAAAATCCTTCTTTTCTTTGATTTTAAAAAGGATTTCTTCAACAAATTCCCAGGAAAGTCTTTCCTTAAGTTCAAGAGAAAATATGCATTTATAAAGCAGGCGCCTTTTTATCACATCTGCAAGTTCCATAAAACCTTTGAGATTAATGGATATTGTATATTCAGGACCTGGAACTGCCAGCTCAGCAAAAGCTTTTTCTGCAAGGGAATCTAAAAATGACTGATCTTCTTCATTGTTTCCCGCAAGATGTTCTACAGCCTTTCTCCAGCCTTTTATTTCTTTATCCAGAAGGGGCACCACTAAATTTCTTATGGAATTCCGGAACATATTGTTTTCAAAATTAGTTAAATCAGTACGCCAGCTCTGTCCTTTTTCTTTCAAATACATTTCAATTTCGTTTCTATGAATCTGAAGGAGGGGGCGAAAAAAATGATCCCGCTGTTTTTTAATTCCTGAAAGCTTGCTGCTTCCCTGAAAAAAACGCATGAGAACGGTTTCGTCAAAATCTTCTGCATTATGGGCAAGACACAGAATATCGATTTTTTCTTTCTCTATAAAATCCTCAAAAAATTTATAGCGCCATTTCCGGGCAGCCGCTTCCGTACCGATTTTTAATTTTCTGCTTTCTTCTGCAATGGCGTTAGAGGGCACATCATATCTAAAAAAAGGAATTGCTTTCTTCCTGCATAAATCTTCAACAAAAAGCGCATCTCCTTCAGTTTCCTCTTTAGGCCTTATATTATGATTTACAGTGATTACTTTTAACTTAACTCCATCAAGTTTGTATTTACTGCAGATTTCTTTTAAAGAGACCAGAAGACTTACAGAATCAGCACCTCCACTTACAGCAAGCCCAAGGTTTAATTTAGAGTTAAGATTAATATCAGATTCTGTAAAGGAATAATAAACCTTTTCTTCAAAAGTTCTGCTCAACGACATATAGACTAGAATACAACATTTTTATATTTATCACGACAGATATAACAAAAATAAAATAAAAAATCCCTGCTGTTAACAGGGATTTGAATCTATTCTTCAAAAATTAATTAAATTAATTGAAGGTTAAAATCATTTCTTTGGTGGTGCAATTGAAACGATGAGTGATTCAGCCTTTGTAAGAACTGTAACCTTGTCACCAAGATTAAGATCTGCAACTGTGAACTTTCCACCGATTTCAAGCTTTGAAACATCAGCAGTAATGAATTCTGGCATATCCTTTGGAAGAGCCTTTACCTTTACATCAGGAATGTGCTTTACCATAAAGCCACCCTTAAGAACACCAGCTGGAGTACCTGAGTAGCGAATCTTAAATACTGCAGTTACAGGCTTTGTTCCAGATACAATGTGGAAATCTGCGTGAAGGCTTGAATCTGTCTTGATGTCATATTCAGTATCCTTAATATAAGCAAGATTATCCTTTCCATCGATCTTGAGGTTTACCAGAGTTGTCTTTGTGATTGATCTCCATGCCTTTGAGAATTCTACTGCATCAACATCGAGCATAATTGATTCGCCCTTTTCATTGTATGCAACAGCAGGAATGTGGCCTGCAGCGCGCAGTTTCTTTGCAGCAACTTTACCAGATTCCTTACGTGTAGTTGCATTAATAACGAACTGTTCCATGTGTTTACTCCTTAATTATTTTGTTAACTGGGACGGCTGGATTCGAACCAGCGGAATGATGGCACCAAAAGCCATTGTCTTACCACTTGACGACGTCCCAAAATTGATATACTAAAAACGCTTAGTCTTCAGCGCTGTCAGTACCAGTTTCAACATGCCCAGCAGCATATTCAGACAAAATCTTGTCCTGTAATGCATTTCTGAATTCAGGGCTGATTGGATGAGCTACATCCTTGTATTCCCCGTTAGTTGTTTTACGGCTAGGCATTGCAATAAACAAGCCTGTTTTGCCTTCAATGATTTTCACATTGTGAACAACAAATTCATTGTCAAAAGTTACTGTTACATAAGCCTTAAGCTTGCCTTCGCTTTCAACTTTTCTGATGCGTGTTTCTGTAATTTCCATAAACTTCCTCCGATTTAGCATGAAAACTAGAAATTAATTACTGATGTAGAACCAGTGATTTATATTGTTCAGACAGGCTTTTCTGAGCACGAATCGCTTTTTCACTGTCTTCATAAACAGCAAAAAGTGTTGAACCTGAACCGCTCATGTCTGTAAAATCCGCTTCTGTGGCCTTCAATTTTTCAAGAGCAATTTTCAAATCCGGCTTAAACTCACAAACGGGTTCGGTAAAATCATTCTTAAAAAGCCATGAAGAAGGTCTTTTTTTCCATTCTTCCAGGAAATCCATATCAGAGCAGGAAACCTTGCTCATTTCCCTGAATGAATCAAGCGCACCATAAGCTTCTTTTGTAGAAACTTCCGTGCCGGGCAACAAAAGTAAAACAGTAAAATCATTTCTGTAAGAAATAGTCTTTACAACTTCACCTCTGCCCTCTACAAGTGCCGTATAACCTGCACATTTTGAATAGTTGTCTGTTTCAACTAAAGCTTTAGTAAAGAAGAATACATCACTTCCTACAAGGGATGACAACTGCATTAAATCAGCTAACCCTAAATGCGTACCAAATAAATTATCAATGGATTTTAAAAAAGAAGAAGCATCACTTGAGCCGCCCCCCAATCCACCGCCAGCAGGAATTGCTTTGGTAAGTTCTACCTCAACTCCCTTTTGAATGCCGGTCAGCACGCAGAAAGCTTTGTATGCACGAGAAATAGTATTATCTTCAGGAAGTACCATCTCCTTGCAATGAATTTTGCATCCGGGACTTTCTGTAACTGAAACCTTCATTTTATCAAACAGAGGAACAGTTGTGAAAATACTCTGCAAATTATGGTAACCGTCTTTGCGCCTGTCCAGAACCTTAAGACCAAGGTTAATTTTCGCAGGACAAAGTACCGATACACTTTCTCGCATACGTTGGTCATTATACTTTTCTGGATATTTAATGTCAATATGAATTCTAATTGCTTTATTGAACTTTCTCTTCTGCAGATTTCAAATACCGTTGACAAAAATACGCCTCTTCTTTACTTTATAAGCATAGAATTTTAAAGAGGATGTACTCATGAACGATGATTTATTTGAATTCGCTGCATCAGCAGGTTTCTCCTATGATGATGACTTAGGAGCAGATGATTCCTATTCTGACGACGATTTCGAAGATGATTATGATGATTTCGATGAGCAGGATGAAGACTACGAAGAAGCCTTCAACAGTTCAGACGATGATGACTATGATGAGCCGTTTGATGATCAGGAAGCTGAAGATGGTTACGATAACAGACGCCGTGGATTCGACGATGACTTCTACAATGATGAAGAAGAAATTGAAGAAGACAGTGACCCTGCAGATCTTGGTTCACTTTTTTAATTTCTAAAACATAAAAGGCTGATTAGATTGCCCCTGGACAATTGAATCAGCCTTATTTTTTTAAGATACAAATCAGAAAAGCCTATTTGAGAACTTTTCCTCCATGCCATAATTTTTCAAGTTCATAGAAATTTCTTGCATCTTCTGACATAAGATGAACAACAATTGGTCCTAAATCAATTGAATTCCATTCGTTTCCCTGATTTGACTTAGAATGTGTCAGTCTGATTTCCAGATCATTATCCTTGATATAATCCTTAACCAGTTTGTAAAGTCCCTGTGAAAGGGTTGAACTTGATACAGTTGCAATAACAAAATAATCAGTCCAGCTGTTCAGCTGAGATACATCGATTACTGTAACATTCTGTCCTTTTCCGTCTTCAAGTAATGCTGCAATTTCCAGCGCTTTTTCTTCTGTTGTCTTTGCCATAGTATTTCCTGTTATTTTCCAAGCTTTAATTTGCTTCAGATTCTACTGAGCCTGTTTGTTCTGTAGCATTATCTTCTGATGAAGTTCCCGTACCGGCAGCCTGACCGCCATTTACTTCAACTTCTTCAGATTCCTCTTCTGGAGGAGTATAGTTTCCTACTACATAACGTCCATCAAAATCCTCTCCAAGGATAATTGTAAAGTCAACAATGGCTGCATCTGAATCCGCGTTAACTTCTCCCTGGCGGGCTTTTCTTATATATGAGCAGTGAAGGAAGTTTCCAATTTGTTTTGCTCCTTCTTCATTTCCATAGTTATCAATGATTACAGTGTGGGCATAGCCTGTGCTGTCAGCGTTTCCTGTAGATATTACATCATAATTTGCTGAACGCATTACAATCATTGTGTTGTGGGCAAGTCCCTGTATTTCAGTTCCATTGTAAATTGAAACTGCAAGTTTTTGAAGTGATGTTAAGAGACCTTCTTCAGTCTGCTGAACAACTTCCTTAATCAAGTCTCCGTTATAAAGAGGGAATGTAAGGATCTGACCGTCAACTGTTCTCGGAATTCCCTGAATTGACAAAGGATCCAGGGCTTCAGTATCCATATTAGTAATTGCATTGAGAAGAACTATAAGTCCATCATTATCCAGATTTGTAGTAAGCCTTGAAGAAACAATATTAAAATTCTTTTTGTTAAGGAAGGTTGATTTATTATCCTTAAGGGCAGCAATTACTGAAATAAGAATATTTTGTCTTCTGGACAAGGCTTCTTCTTCATTTTCTTCCGGCAACTGGTAAACCATGTAAGTTCGGATTTTATCACCATCAAGGTTTACAGCACCGCTTGGAAGCAGCCACAAGTCTCCGTTTTTACTCTTTTCATCTACTGGAGAAGGAACAAAAAGTTTAATTCCACCCAGAAGGTCTACAAGTTCGCCTAACTGAGAAAGGCTGATATCAATTGTAAAGGGAATGTTTATTCCTAAAATATCAGCAATCTCTTCATTGTAAGTTTCAAGACCCTTTTCCTTGTAAACAGCATCAATTCTGTCAGTACGTCCGATTGAATCGTAAATGGCACCAGTGTTTCCTGCAATATAGAACATGGCCGCCTTTTTTGTTTTTGGACTATAAAGAAGAACATTTGTGGTTAAGGCATTTCCTTCATCATCAGATAAAACCCAGAGAACAGGAAGAATTGAATTTTCATCCTTCAGACTTTCAGACACAGGATCAGTACGAAGTGTAATAATGGAAATAACTGCAACTACAAGAACAATGAATAACATTGATCCCATGAGAATTACATTTTTTACTCCCTTAGTAAGTGCCATCAGTTTTTCCTCCCTGATTCCAGTTCTTCAAGAAATTCCAGGCTTTCAGCAGCAGGCTTTGCTCCTTTTTTTTCCAGAAATTCCATGCAGTATTTAATAATACGAATGCAGAGTTCATCAAGAGGCAGACTGAGCATTTCGTCATAAAATTCTTTTGTAATGTATTTTCTTCCCGGTTCAAATTTATCAGCAGTGTAAATGATTTTTCCCAGCACACTCAGAGATTTTTTTCCATAAGTATGCCAGGCTACAGCTTCAAGATAATCTTCATCAGTTACCTTAAAAGTATTTCTTAACAAAACTGCAGCTGCCCTCCCGTGGAGAAGAGAAGGTTTGTTTTTTTCTTCCTCTGAAACAGGATATCCGTCTGCAGCGGCAAGAGTGAGCATAACTGCAGGCTCCATATTCTTACACATGTCGTGTGCAAGACCGGCTGAATATCCTACATCTTCATCAATTCCAAATTTTCTGCATAAGAGTCTGGCTGTCTGCCCAACCCTTTCACAGTGAGCATATCGTTCTGCATCAAGATGAGTCTTTTCATACTCCCTGATTTTATCCAGAAAGGAAGAATCCTTTACATCCATTTTTCCACCCGTTTTTTATAAATACAGATTGTGCCTTTTAATATACTTAAAAACTCTTCCCGGAACAAGGTAGTCTACACTCTGCCCCCTGGAAGCCATTGCCCTGATTTGTGTTGAACTGACAGTTACAACTGGATTTTCCAGCCGCCTTCCATCTGCTAAAAGCGGGTCCTTTTTCCAGTCAAAAGGTTTTGTTAAATCCAGGCTGGAATACTGGCCTGTAGCGTGATTCTTAAAAGCCTTTTCTTCCACCTGATGATTTCGAACTGCAAGAATCAAATCACATTTATCTGCAATCTCAGCGGCCCGGTGCCACAGATGGAATCCCGGAAGAAGATCATCTCCCATAATAAGACCGATTTTTCCTTCAAGCCGGCCCTTATATTTCTCTTCAAGAAAGCAGATTGTGTCATAGGTATAACTTTTTCCGCTCCTTTTCAGTTCACAGTCTTCCACTGCAAAACGACGGTCCCCCTTTACTGCAAGCTGACACATACGGAGCCGGTCCTTTGGAGAAGGATCATGACTGCCGGTAGTGTTCATATCTTTGTGAGGAGGATTTAAGGCAGGAATAAATAAAACCTTATCATAATGAAGTTCTTCACAAACATCTGAGGCAAGTATAAGGTGACCTGTATGAATGGGATTAAAACTTCCCCCAAGAACCGCTATTCTCAAAGCCAGCTTCCTTTTGATGAATCCATGCCCGGAAACTGCTCTTCCATTGAATCGTCCACAGATCTGTCTTTAAGGAAAGAACTTTTTTCAGCAGGTCCATTGTTTGCAGAATTTATTCCTTCTGTTCCAGGTTCAGCATGATTTTTTCCAGGAGAGCGCATACGATTCATTTTCTGAACAAGTTCGATTATAGCTTTTTTTGCCTGGTCCATATTCTGCCTTGCTGCTACAGATACTGGAATTACCTGGGCATCAGGATTTTTTGAAAGAATTTCTTCCCGGATTTTGTCTACATTTTCAGCAGCTTCTTCAAGATCAATTTTATTTAACAGGATGATTCTTGGTTTATCCAGAAGAGATTTATCAAAACTTCCAAGTTCATTAAGGAGTTTTTCATAAGCCCCGAAACACTTTGGATCAGAAAGGTCAATCATAAAAAGAAGACAGGCCGTTCTTGAAATATGTTTAAGGAAGCGAATTCCAAGACCTGCACCTTCAGAAGCTCCTTCAATAATTCCAGGAATATCTGCAATTATCAGATCACTTTCCTGATCTACGTGAAGTACACCTAAATTTGGAATTTTTGTTGTAAAAGGATATGGAGCTATTTTCGGACGGGCATTTGTAAAATATTCCAGCAAACTGGATTTACCTGCATTAGGAAATCCTACAAGACCAACATCTGCCATTACTGAAAGTTCAACTTTAAGTTCCCTTTCCTGACCCGGCTGTCCCTTGTTTGCAATACGGGGAGCCTGATTTGTACTTGTCTTAAAATGAACGTTACCCCAGCCGCCGTTTCCACCGATGAGGAACTTAAATTCTTCATCTTCGCTTTCTATTGTAAAATCGTGAATGATTTCACCAGTTTCTCTGTCTCTGAGAGTTGTTCCAGGAGGAACTGGAATTACAATATCTTCACCATCTTTGCCATATTTATTCCAGCTCTGACCATCAGAACCGTTTTGTGCCTTAAACACAGGATGGTATCTTAAATGAGCAAGTGTTCTCAGATTCCGCTTTACCTTAAAAATAACGTCACCACCGCGGCCACCATCACCACCGCTTGGACCTCCATTTGGAATATACTTTTCCCTGCGGAAAGAAATACATCCATTTCCGCCCTTCCCTGAGATTACTCTGATTATTGCTTCATCTGCAAACTGAATCATATAAAATCCTTAGCCTTTTGAGCCTATCATACCACATTGCCGGAAAAATATCCTGACAAAAAAAATACCCAGCAGGTAAAACCATACTGGGCATTTATTAACAGTTCTCATCTATTTCTAGACTTGACTGATTGTTTAATAGTTCAAACTCAAGCCTTAGCTTCTTCAACAGGAACTACAGAAACAATCTTGCGGTTCATGCGTTCACCGAACTGAACAACTCCGTCTGCTGTTGCAAACAAAGTATCATCACCGGCACGACGAACATTGTTGCCCGGGTGAATCTTTGTACCACGCTGCTTAACGATGATTCCACCAGCTTTGATTGATTCACCAGCGTATTTCTTTACACCTAAATTTTTTGGGTTTGAATCGCGGCCGTTCTTTGCACCGCTACCACCTTTACTACGTCCCATTTTATCCTCCGGAAGCCTGGAAAACCAGGCTGCTCTTGTTAATGTTTAATAGTCTCCCGCAACTGTACATGGTCAGGATATTCAAGAGAAAGACTTTTCAATCCCTCCCTTAAAAAATCTGCTGTACAGATAAGCCTGTCTTTTTGATTAAAACCGGCTTCAGTTTCCACGCTGAATGCGAGACTTCCGCGGGAAGCTGCATCTGTATTTACCTTAATTCCTTCTGTTTTTTCAAGAACCTGAATTGCTGTGCGGATAAGCATTGTTTCTGCCGCACAAACTATATCCCGGCCCTTTTCAGCAAAACCGGCATGACCTTTAGCCTCAAGGCTTATAATCTCACCATTTTTGCTGCATACCAGAAGGATCTCAGTCATCAGATGCCTATAGCTGATTCGTTAAGCTAATACAACGTCCTTTACAGTAACGTTTGTATACTGCTCACGATGACCGATGAAACGGTGGTAATCCTTCTTTGATTTATACTTGAGAACGAGAACCTTCTTGTCCTTTACAGTATCACCAACTTCAACTGTTACTTTAGCACCCTGTACATATGGTGTGCCTACAGAAACCTTATCGCCATCACTTACGAGAAGTACTGTGTCGATAGTTACCAGATCTCCCTTCTTAGCGTCAGAAATCTTTGCTACCTGGAGAACTGCGTCCTTTTCTGCCTTGTACTGATTGCCTTTGAATTCAACAACAGCGTACATGATTTAAACCTCTAATTCCAAATTTGCCCTAAGGAGTAACGGGTTCCTTAGAAGCCTAATACACAATAAGTGTAGCAAGATATTACCAAATTTGTAAGGGGTAAGTCAAGGAATTCAGAAGATTACAGGGATATTTATTCCTGTCTGATAGAAAAACTGAACTTTTTTAACGGTCTTCCTTTATTATTTTCCTTTAAATTGAAGATTTTTTCCATAACATTAATTTTATGGAGAAATATGTAACACTTTATGCAGAAATGATATTATATTTTTAGAAGGAAAATCTAAAAATCTCGGAAAAGTTGCCCAAGCGATTTTTTTCGAAATACCCTTTAGAAAAACCGGCAAAATTTATAAAAGAGGCAGTTTGGAGGTTATTAATGAACTCTATTAAAAAACACTTTTTGACATTTACAGCCCTTGCCCTTACATCAGCTGCAGCCCTTGCCCTTACAGCATGTAATGCAAACGCAGGTTCCGCAAAAGTAGCTTTTGCTGATTCCACCCCATCAGTATCTATTCCGGAAGACTCTCTTGAAATTACACAGGCACTTCAGTCTACATTCCGCAGTATTTCTTCACAGGTTCTCCCTGCAGTTGTAGAAGTTGATGTTACAGAAACAACAGAAGTTAAGACATACAATCCTTTCGGTGACATCCCATGGTTAAAGGAATGGGGATTCGATTTTGGAGACCAGGGAAGCACCCAGCAGAGAGAACAGTCATCCCTTGGCTCAGGTTTTATTGTCCGCCACAAGGGAAACAAATACTACGTTGTTACAAACAATCATGTAGCAGGCAATGCGTCAAAAATTACCATAAAGCTTAATGATGAAAGAGAATTTCCAGGTACTCTTGTAGGTGCCGATGCACGCATGGATATTGCCCTTGTATCTTTTGAATCAGATGACGATTCTATTGCAATTGCCACATTAGGTGACTCAGAATCAGTTCAGACTGGTGACCTTTGTCTGGCACTGGGAAGCCCTATGGGATACTTTGCTTCAGTTACACAGGGAATTATCAGTGCAACAGGCCGCTCAGGTTCAGACATTGGTTCTATTTCAGATTTTATCCAGACTGATGCAGCAATTAACCAGGGTAACTCAGGTGGTCCTCTTGTAAACATTTATGGTGAAGTTATTGGAATTAATACATGGATTGTTTCACAGTCAGGTGGAAGCCAGGGATTAGGTTTCTCTATCCCTATCAACAACGTAAAAAATGCAATTGATCAGTTTATTGATAACGGTAAAATTGCCTACGGATGGCTGGGAGTTCAGCTTGTTGATGTTTCAGCAGAATACAAAGATGAACTTGGTGTAGGAAAAGAAACCGGTGCATTCGCAAGTGAAGTTTTCCTTGGCAGCCCTGCAATGAAGGGTGGACTTCAGGCTGGAGACTATATTGTTGCCCTTAACGGCCACAAGATTAAGACAACAGATCAGCTGGTACGTGAAGTTGGACAGCTTAAGGCAGGAGAAAGCGCAGAATTTACAGTAATGCGTGGTAAAAACAAAGTTGATCTTACCGTCAAAATAGAAGAAAGAAATGATTCTGTTACAAATGATTCCAGCAAGCTTATGCCAGGCTTTATTGCTTCACCACTTACAGAAGATTTGAGAAAGCAGCTGGAACTGGACAAGAAGGTTAAGGGAGTTGTAGTTTCAAACATTACTGCAAAAACCCCTGCTGCAGCCCTGAGACTTCAGAACGGCGATGTAATTACAGCAGTTAACGGTAAAGCAGTATCTAATGTAGAAGAATTCTATGCTGCACTTGATATTGCATCTAACTCAGAACTCTGGTTTGACATTTATTCAGATGGTCATATCCTTACAACTGCAAAGTATAAAATTGAAAAATAATTTTATCTGCAGATAATGAAAGGCACTTCATTTTATATTTCCATTAAGTATGGGAATATTGGTAATGAAGTGCCTTTTTTTATGGAAAAAAGAGACTGTAGACTTAAAGGATTTTATAATCCGGAGAATCTTCACCTTCAAAAACTTTTACCTGACAACTTTCCATAGGACAGTTTTCTACAAAGGAAACAATATCAAAAGAATATGGAGAAAGCAGATCATCAGGATTATATGAAGTTTCTATTACAGATTCCTGACCTTCTTCCGCTACAAGAGAAAAAGCTCCATTAAGACGAACCAGGTCAGCAACTGCAGGAAACACATTTTCCTTATGTTTTTCTTCAAATTTTTCCTGTAAAAAAAGAAGCTGCATTTTTTGTATTTCAAGGAAAGGCCTGTCTTCAGGAACAAAACCGCTTTCAAGGGAACAGGAATTACACTGCTGCCATTCTTCAAAATCCGCAAAGAAAGTTGAAGGACTGATTTTAAGGGCTTTTAGCACTATGTTCATCCAGGGTACAGCTCTTCCTGCTGTATAAAAAGTACGGCAGGCAAAGGCAATTCCGTGAGAAAAGTCCAGGTCTTTAGAAGAATAGATTCCTGTAGACGGCGGATCCCGGTCTTCCTTAAACTGAACGAAATCAATGTGATTAGGATAAAGGCTTACTGCAAAATCCAGCCGGTCCCTGAAAGCTTTGAAAGTATCACCCTTTTGTTTTCCCCACTGGGCATCAAAACCAAAAACAATCCCTTCATCATTAAGCATTTTTGCTTTTGAAGAATAAAGCTTCTTATCAAAAAGCAGGGTGCCGTTTTTTTCATTTCCGATTAAGGGAATATCTATTGAAGTATACAGTTCTGAACATAATTTTATAATATCTTTATCAATCAAAGATACTTCAATTGGAAAAGAAAGAAAGAGCTGAGGATTATATTTTTTTACAGCCTGAAGCACTTTTAAAATCAAGGGCTTGCTGGATGCAAAGGATCTGTCATGAATGGTTAATTCATTAATCCCCTGATCATTCAAATGAGGAATTTGAGAAAGTATGTTTTCTGTTGTAAATTCAAATTCTTTATCTGTCATTTCTTTTCCATATTTCCATTACATTAAGCAGTTTTAACCTTTGATTGAATCAATAAAGCGGTTAAAGGCAGCTTTTCCTTCAGGAGTGCGCTTGTATACACCGGCATCTTCAAGAACTTTTGCAAAAACAATTCCCACTTCATCCTGAAGAATTTTTTCAATATTTGAAGAATTAACTTCCGGATACTTTGGAAGGAATTCCTTTACCCAGTCTGCATGCTTTGAAAGTTCAGCATCTGAAGCCAGGTCCTTTTTGTTTACAATTGCATCAGCAAGGGCTGCAAGTTCCTTCTTAAGACGGGACGGGAGAACTGCAAGTCCCATAACTTCAATAAGACCAATATTTTCTTTCTTGATATGATGAAGTTCTGCGTGAGGATGGAAAACTCCAAGCGGATTTTCTTCAGTTGTAATATTATTACGAAGAACAAGATCCATTTCGTAAAGGTCTCCCCTCTTTCTTGCAATCGGGGTAATTGTGTTATGAGGATTTCCATCTGTTTCTGCAAAAATAAATGCTTCCTTATCAGAATAACCTCTCCATGCATTGAGAATTTTGGCTGAAAGATCAATAATCTTCTCAGGAGATTTTGAATCAAGGCGAATAACGCTCATAGGCCATTTGACAATTGCACAATCAACATCTTCAAATCCCTTAACAGTAAAGGTTGAATCAGCAGGGGCACGAGCCATGGCAAATTCGTAATTTCCTCCCTGGAAGTGATTATGAGTAAGGATGGAACCGCCTACGATAGGTAAATCTGCATTGCTTCCAACAGTGTAATGAGGGAAAAGTTTAATGAAATCCAGCAGGTAAACGAAAGTGTCACGGCTGATTTTCATTGGCGTATGTTCATATGAAAAAACAATACAGTGTTCGTTGTAATATACATATGGAGAATACTGAAGACCGAATGTCTTTCCGCCTAAAGTGATAGGAATGATGCGGTGGGTCTGACGGGCAGCATGATTTAATCTTCCTGCATAACCAACATTTTCCTTACAAAGCAGGCAGGCAGGATATCCACCTTTTTTTGCTTTAAGGGCAGCGGCAATAGCTTTTGGATCCTTCTCAGGTTTTGAAAGATTTATTGTAATATCAATGTCACCATATTCAGTTTTTGTCTGCCACTTTAAATCCTTACAAACTCTATAGCGGCGGATATAATCTGTATCCTGTGAAAATTTATAATACCAGTCAGTAGCTTCCTTTGGATTTTTTTCATACAGGCTGTTAAATTTGCTGATTACGACAGATGGAGGTGGAACCAGGCAACCCATAATTTTTGTATCAAAGA